>Ga0157371_10000096_pt1 | contig 135954 bp, 117 predicted proteins | sample C45metaG_FD_113462 | JGI IMG/M metagenome (GOLD analysis project Ga0157371, IMG submission 113462) | Corn rhizosphere microbial communities from Kellogg Biological Station, Michigan, USA - C4-5 metaG | ecosystem: Host-associated > Plants > Roots > Rhizosphere > Soil | place: USA: Michigan...
AAATGCTTTACTGCTTTCAGTTTCCCTTTGTCACAATAGTAAACCACATTTCCGGAACGTTCATCACACTCATATTCAAAACTCGCAGAATCCAATTTTTTAGAAGTCAATTGGGCATTAATCAAATTAAATTCCTGCTTTATTCCGTCAACCGTTTTCAGATTTTTCTTAATATCTAAAGATTGTGATTTTACCTTTGTGCCAAGCAAATCTACAGATTCCGAGACTTTATCATCCACCTTCTTTTCACAAGCAAAAATTAAAAACAAGCTTGAAATTAAAAATATTTTTTTCATAGAATATTTTTTTATTGTAATGATGGAAAACAAAAACTGTGCAGTAATAAAAAAATGGTCACGTTTCTGCAGACATCTTTACAACTTATAAAATTCTCAATACTTTACTGGAATAATTAGTTGGATTAATCAAACAAAATTTCTGATTATTTAGTTTTATAAAACAACAGCGACTGATTTTCCGAGCCTTTTTATTTTTATTACATTTACAGAATAGACAAAAAGATTCACAAAAATCAAGAGAAATTATTTTTAAAATGAAAAAACTGATTCTTATTCCGGCAATTGCCGCTTTATTAGTATCGTGTAAAACATTGAAACCCACTCAAAATAAAACTATGGAACAACCGCAAGATTGGAAACGCACCACGAATATTTATGAAGTCAATGTTAGACAATATACGCAAGAAGGCACTTTCGAAGCTTTTGAAAAACATTTGCCAAGACTGAAAAAAATGGGTGTGAAAACACTTTGGTTTATGCCAATCACGCCAATTGCACAACTGAACAAAAAAGGAAGTTTGGGAAGCCAATATGCGGCTTATGACTACACAAGCATCAATCCTGAATTTGGGACTTTGGACAATTTTAAACATCTGGTGGATGAAGCTCACAAAATGGGTTTCAAAGTCATCATCGACTGGGTGGCGAATCATACAGGCTGGGATCACGTTTGGACCAAATCTCATCCCGATTGGTTCTTGAAAGATCCAGACGGAAGTTTCCACAAAGCCAGCGGAATGGATGACATCATTGAGTTGGATTACACCAACAAAGAAATGCGTCTGGCAATGATCGAAGCTATGAAATACTGGGTGAAAGAAACCAATATCGACGGTTTCCGTTGCGACCTCGCGAGTTGGGTAGAAGTTGACTTTTGGCAACAGGCAAGACCAGAAGTTGAGAAGTTGAAACCTCTTTTCTTCTTAGGAGAATTTGATGAGTTGGAATCGCCAGAATACGGTAAAGTTTTCGATGCGAGTTACAGCTGGAAATGGATGCACCTCACCAAAGATTTTTATCAAAAGCAATTGCCACTTTCTGATCTGAAAAACTTGTTGGAACAATATTCCAAAATTGGAGATAACTCTATGAGAGCTTGGTTTACCAGCAATCACGATGAGAACTCCTGGAACGGAACAGAGTATGAAAAATATGGTGATTTTGCGCCTTCTTTAGCTGTTTTTTCAGCGACTTGGAATGGCGTTCCTTTGCTTTACAACGGTCAAGAATTACCGATGAAAACCAAACGTTTGGAATTTTTTGAGAAAGATCCAATTCCTTGGACTAACAAATTTGATTTGGAAGATTTTTATAAGACTTTATTCACTCTAAAATCTGAAAATCCAGCGCTCCGAGGCGGTGATCCTTCTGTCACTACATTTTGGGTCAACACAACAGCGAACGACAAAATCCTGGCTTATCTTAGAAAAAATGGAGACAGAGAAGTGTTGGTTTTAATCAATACAACTAAAGATCCAGTCAATTTCAAATTGGAAGATGATAATTCGGTTGGAAGTTATAAGAATGTTTTCACCAATGACAAATCTGAATTTATCAAAGGTTCAGACGTGAGTCTTCCAGCTTATGGTTATTTGGTTTTTGAGAAATAGGTTTTAGACTTTTAGAAAAATAGATCCAAGATGTTAGACTTATCATCTTGAAATAATAAAATCCCTTCAGAATTTGAATTTTGAAGGGATTTTTGATTAATGTCAGTGATTAATAACCTGCTGTAAAACGTTGCTTAACAAAATTATTTTGCTCCAATTCGTCAACCAAAGCAACAGCAACGTCTTCAACTGAAAGAATACTTCTTCCCTCTTCATTGAAAACCGGATTTTCCAACGCCGTTCTGTAAGTTCCAACTCTCACGCCAGCCGTCCCGGGATGCATCTCGATGGCTGGAGAGAAAAATGTCCAATCCAAAGTTTCGTTTTTCTTGATTTCATTCAAATAATCTCTTGCCGCCAAAGCGCCCGGTTTGATGTCAGCCGGGAAATCCGGACCATCAACCAGTTGATGACCTTCAATAAATAAACTTCCTGCACCACCAACGGTGATGAATCTTTTAACGCCTGATTTTTCAACAGCTTGTTCGATGTTTTTAGAACCGTTTAGAAAATCTTCATAAAGATTTGGATTTGTCCAACCCGCGTTGAAGGTGTTAATCACCGCATCATTTCCATCCAAGACTTTTGCTAATTCTTCAATATTATTCACATCTGCGCTTACTGCATTTACATTCTCATTCGCTTCAACTTTTGAACTGTCTCTTGCGATGGCGTTTACAGTATAACCTCTGTTTGATAACTCGTTTACGACTTGTTTTCCTACGAAGCCTGTTGCTCCGATTACTGCTACTTTTTTGCTCATTTTTTTATAATTTTAATTAATTGTAATATATTTTGTTACATTTTAAGTCAAATTTTTTTTACTTGAATAGATTCGAAAAATCTGATAACTTTTTCTCTTTCAAAAATTGCAAAACCAAATCATTAGTTTCACTGAACAAGAATTCAAGATTTTTATTAATGTCTTTTCCGACGCTACAATGTGGATTCGGATTTTGATTTTTTTTTCCAAGAACTTCAGAGTTTTTCACGGATTCATAAATCTCGGAAATAGAGATTTGTTCAGGATTTTTAGCGATTCTTACACCACCAATTTTCCCTTGCTTGCTTTCAATTAAACCAGAACTTTTCAGATTAATCAATTCTTTACGGACAATCACGGGATTCACATTCACACTTCCCGCAATCCAGTCAGACGTCAGCCATTCTTGCGGATTCTGGGCAAGAAGCGTGAGAATATGGATGGAAGTTGCAAATCTGGTGTTGTTCATAACAGTGCAAATGTATAAATTTTTTTAAATGTAACAAAATTAATTACAATTAAAATTTAATAACTGTAATTAATTTTTGTTAATGTCTATTTCGTCTCAATATCAACAATCTTTTTCCCCATATCACCAAGATATTGATTCATTATCGGTTCATAGATTTTATAGCCATCTTCAACATTCGTAAAAATAATGAGACCTTGTTTTGTTTTTGGTAAAAGGAAGAATATCGTATTGACGCCTTTATCAGAACCGCCGTGTGATAGAGCGATTTCATTATTTCCTAAATCATAAATCTCAAATCCAAGACCGAAAGATTTGTTCTTTTTGGTTTCAACTTGTTTTGTTTTCATCGCTTCAAAAACTGCAGGAGATAACAATTCATTATTCATCACAGCAACAAGAAATTTACTATAATCTTCTACCGTTGTCATCAAATCATCAGCAGAACTTGGCGTTTTATTTTTTACAATATCTAAGGATTTTCCGTCTTTATCATAACCGATAATAATTCTGTTCTCATCTTTTTTCTCATTCCAGATGTAACTCGTGTCATTCATTTCCAAAGGTTGGAAAACATATTCTTTCGCCAATTCCTCAAGATTTTTATGGAATTTTTTTTCGATGGCTTTTCTCAGATATTCAAAGCCTTCTCCTGAATATTGGTATTTTGTTCCTGGGTCAAATTCGAAATTCAATTTATTATCTTTGTTCATCCATCGCCAGTTTGGGAAACCGGTTTGATGGCTTAATATTAATCTTGTGGTCAGTTTTTTGTGACGAGAATCATTGGCAATATCTGGGTCAATCCAATATTTATCCAGCGGTTCATCCAAGTTCCATTTTCCAAGACTTACCAAACGCAAAACCGTCATCGCAGTCACTGGTTTCGTTAAAGATGCGACGTTGAAAAGGCTATTAATTGACGCGGAAATTTTGCTATTTTGAGTGCCGTAAACATTTATTTTTGTCAATTTCCCATCTTCAATGATGCCTAATCCTAACGTCGGAATATTATTATCTTTTAGCAATTGTTCAATGTCATTGTCCAATTTATCCAATTTGGCATTGCCGTGGTCATAACTCAAAACATCGCTCATCATCCAATTTCCATCCTTCTTAGTCCAGACTGTCGTGAATTTTGCCTGGCCGCCAAGAACATCTTGCTTATTTTTCTCACGAATATAAAACCGATGTTCTCCCGTTTGAATCGCACCGTACAATTCGCCGTTGCTGTAAAGTGGAAAAACTTCCAAAGTGTTTTCAACGACTTTTCTGATGGGTTTCTGATTCGGGTTTCCGCAGATGTTTTGTTTGGTTCTTTCTAAGAATAATTTCTTGTCTTGGAAACCGCCATTATCGTGATAGAATTTCAGATTCTCATCAACCGATTTTTCTAAAAAAGCGATATCACAATTGTTGAATCCTTTTTCAAAAAAAAGACTGTCTTGCTTCTTGAGTTCAATAAATAATGGTGAATTTTTATCGATTTGAGCATTAAAATTTCCAGTGGAAAAGAATAGAATAAGGAAAATAATCCAGAACTGTTTTGTCATTGTTTTTAATTTTGACAAAGGTTCAGAATTAATTGATTTCAAGTCAAAAAATGAGCCCGACAATAACCCGACAAATTGCTGACAGAATTATATGATATTGAAATTCAACTTGTAACGAAGGTTTTGTCTCTTATCAATTTCATAAGCATTTCTCAATATAATAAAAACATTTACCAAAGTTAAACTTACTAATGTAATCAATACTGATTCTTTTCCAACCTTTAAAAATGCAACAATCATAAAAATAATCGGTGCAATAACCGCCAAAATAATCTGAAGCGAAATGATTTGTTTGATGATTGGAGATTTCTGTTTTGAAATCAGCATTATCAATAAAGGCAGCAAAAAATTAGCAATCGGAAACCAACAAAATGGCAACGAAGAAAGGTTGATAATTTTGATTAAAGTCCAATTTTCAGTCGGAGTATTTTCGATTGGCAAAACCAATTCTTCAACAGTTGGATTTTCTTCAACAGGTACTTCAATCGGATTTTTTTGAATTAATAAATCAGTTTCAGAAACCTCAAGACTTGAAGCCAAGGTTTTCAAAGTGTAACCTTTCGGATCCGTTCCAGCTTCAATGCGTTGAATTGTTCTTACGGAAAGTCCTGACTTTTCAGCCAATTCTTCCTGAGTAAGATTTTGTTTTTCTCTGATTTTTTTTAATTCCGACATCTGATTATAAATGATGAGCGATAAATGTAAATTGATTGTGGAAACAAATTTACAGATTCCGACGTTTTAATTCTAAATTCAACAAAAAAACCTTCCAAAATTGAAAGGTTTTATAAAATTTTTATCGATGAAATTGAACACTCAACCTACAAAGATTTTTTTTAATTATTCTGTTTTAAGTTCACAAAGGCGTAAAACTTATAAAAAATAAAAATAATTATTCTGATTATTTCATACTCAAAACTTTGTCGACAACGTAAACTGTATTTCCGCGCCAAGGCAAAGTCCCGTGATATTCTTTGTAATGCAAATCGAAATATTTTCCGCTATTCATTTCCAATTGTTTGAAAACTGCTTCATTTTCAATTGAAAACTCAAACTGATTACTACCAATCGGCGCACCAGGTTTAGAAGCTCCAAATCCTTCCTGAATCAATTTTCCTTCGTAGGTTTTGAATACATTTCCTTTGTTGACCGCATAATTGAGATAGCCGGATTTTACACCTTCTCCAAAAACGAAGTAATATTTCCACCAAACAAAAACGCCTAGAAAAAGGAATATTACAGCCAAGACCATCCAAAGATATTTCATACTAATCTGTTTTTAGGAAATAAAGATATAAATTATTTCTTCGATATCGCTCTGGAAATCACAATCTTTTGAATTTCAGAAGTTCCTTCATAAATCTGAGTAATTTTCGCATCACGCATCATTCTCTCAACGTGATATTCCTTCACATAACCGTAACCGCCGTGGATTTGAACTGCTTCAATCGTAGTATCCATCGCTACTTGAGAAGCGTACAATTTCGCCATCGCACCACTTTCTGAGATGTCTTTACCTTCGTCTTTTTCAGCAGCTGCTTTATAAATCAACATTCTGGCAGCCATAATGCTCACGTGCATATCCGCTAATTTGAACGCAACCGCCTGATGATTAATAATTTCTGTCCCGAAAGATTTTCTTTCTTTGGCATATTTTAGAGACAATTCGTAAGCACCGGCAGCAATTCCCAAAGCCTGAGAAGCAATACCAATTCTACCGCCATTCAAAACAGCCATTGCGAATGCGAAACCGAAACCGTCTTCGCCAATTCTATTTTCTTTAGGAACTTTTACGTCCGTAAACATTAAAGAATGCGTATCGCTTCCTCGTATTCCTAATTTATCTTCCTTCTTTCCAACCTGAAAACCTTCCCAACCTTTCTCAACTATAAAAGCATTGATTCCTTTATGTTTTTTTTCCGGATGAGTTTGTGCAATCACAATATAATAGGTCGCATTTCCACCGTTGGTAATCCAGTTTTTGGTTCCATTTAGCAAATAATAATCACCTTTATCCTCAGCAGTTGTAGATTGCGAAGTGGCGTCTGAACCAGCTTCCGGCTCAGACAAAGCAAAAGCACCAATCACTTCGCCACTTGCCAACGGTTTCAGATATTTCATTTTTTGCTCCTCATTACAGAATTTTTCTAAACCTGCACAAACCAAAGAGTTATTAACCGACATTACAACGGCAGCAGAGGCATCAATTTTCGCAATCTCTTCCATTGCCAAAACATAAGAAATGCTATCCAGGCCGGCACCGCCATATTTTGGGTCAACCATCATTCCCAAAAATCCCATTTCGCCCATCTTTTTGACAGCATCGTACGGAAATTTTTGCTCATTATCTCTTTCTATAACACCTTCCAAAAGTTCTGCGTTTGCAAAATCTCTTGCGGCCTGTTGAATCATCTGTTGTTCTTCTGTAAGATTGAAATCCATAAGGTTTTTTTATTATATTTTTCGTTCGTAAATATAAACTTTTTGGCAAAAAATCAAAGACAAATACCATATTTTGTTATCTTAGAAAAAAAAATTATATTTACGATAATGTAAACTGAATTTTAATAATATATTAATAAAGATATTTTATGAACGTTAAAAGAATATTTGACTTTTCCACACTGGCTTTGGAAAAATTCCCTAACGAAGATTGTCTTGTCACGAAGAAAAATGGCAAATGGATAAAAACATCCACTGCAGAATTCGTCAATCAGGGTAATAAAGTATCTCGTGGACTTCTAAAATTGGGTATAAAGCCGGGCGACAAAATTGGACTCATAACATCCAATAATAGAACGGAATGGGCGGTTATGGATTTGGGAATTTCGCAGATCGGAGTTGTAACCGTTCCGGTTTATCCAACAATTTCTGAGGAAGATTATGTTTATATTTTCAATAATTCTGAAATCAAATATTGTTTTGTTTCCGATGCCGAATTATATAAAAAATTGACCAACGCAAAACCGGAAATTCCTTCACTTGTCGGTGTTTTTACATTTGACGAAATCGATGGCGCTCCAAATTGGAATGAAATTCTTGACCTTGGCGAGAATGAATCCACACAAATTGAGGTTGATGACCTTTCCAGAGCCATTAATCCGGAGGATTTGGCGACGATTATTTACACATCAGGAACAACTGGAAAGCCAAAGGGTGTTCAGTTAACCCACAACAATTTGGTGGCGAATGTGACGGCAAGCACACCAAGAATCCCGAAAGATAAAAGTCTTGATTACAAAGAACTGAAAGCGCTAAGTTTTCTACCAATCTGCCACGTTTTCGAAAGGATGATTTTCTATCTTTATTTAAGTAATGGAATCTCCATTTATTTCGCTGAAAGCATCGAGAAAATTGGTGAAAATGTGAAGGAAGTTCATCCACAATATATGACGGTTGTTCCGAGATTGGTAGAAAAAGTTTACGATTCTATTTATAATAAAGGAACTTCTGCCGGAGGATTGAAATCTAAGATTTTCCTTTGGTCATTAGGCATTGCAGAGAAATACGAAATCGGGCAACCAAAATCTTTTATGCACACGATTGCGGACAAACTGGTTTTCAAAAAATGGAGAGAAGGTTTGGGTGGCAATTTGATTACGTTAGTTTCAGGTTCTGCGGCATTATCAAAACGTTTGAACAATATGTTTCACGCAGCCGGAATTCCGATTTTGGAAGGTTATGGTTTGACCGAAACTTCGCCAGTGATTTCTGTGAACGCTTTTGGAAAAGTGAAAGCTGGCTCGGTTGGTATTCCGTTGGAAAATGTAACTGTTCGAATAGAATCTGATGGCGAGATTGTTGTGAAAGGGCCTTCTGTTTTTGAGTCTTATTATAAAGATGAAGAAAAAACCAAGGAAGCTTTTACGGATGATGGCTATTTCCGTACTGGCGATATCGGAATGATTGATGAGGATGATTTCCTTTTCATTACGGATAGAAAAAAAGAAATGTTCAAAACTTCTGGTGGAAAATTTGTTGCACCACAAGTCATTGAAAACCTGGCAAAAGCTTCGAAATTCATTGAGCAAATAATGGTGGTTGGCGACGGCGAAAAAATGCCTTGTGCCTTGATACAACCAGATTTTGCGTTTACTAAAAATTGGGCAGAACTTCATAATGTTAAAATCTCAGATTCGCCAAAAGAAATCGCGGCCAATCCTGCTGTGAAATCCAGAATTGAACAGGAGATTGAGAAAATCAATCAACATCTTGGAAAATGGGAACAAATCAAGAAAATCGAACTGACACCAAAAGTCTGGACAATTGACGACGGACTTCTCACGCCAACATTGAAGCTGAAAAGAAAGGCGATAAAAGCGGAGTTTCAAGAGCTTTACGATAATATGTACCGATAAATAATGAGCTATCCTTTGGGTAGCTTTTTCTTTTTGATTTCTTAAACATTATATTTGTCCTTGATAAATTAATTGGAAGATAAATGATTATAACCCGAAAAGAATTGATAAAAATTTGCGACAGATTTCTTGCAGATGCTGTGAGTAAAGAAGAATTGATACACTTCGCCACTTCTGTGATGTTCGATGATGAAGATAAATATGAGTGCGAAGATGATCTTGTGGAAGAAATATTGTCTCAATGGGATAATGCGAAAACCCAGTCAAAAATCAATAAAACGAGTATTGAATTTTTGAGAAATGCACTTGAAAACGTGAATTGATAAAATAAAAAACGCTTCAGAATTCTGAAGCGTTTTTTTATTTTCTTTCTGCCAACTTACTCCAAGTATGTAAAATGTAAACTACAATGATGCCTAAAATTCCTGCGGAAATAGAGAAAATAAATTTTGTATTCTCTTCGTCGAAAAATCCAGCTTGCCAATCTAATGCATAGATACTGATTGCTGTGGACAAGATGAAAATGACCAAAAATACTTTATAAAATGTCTTCATTTTTCAATAATATTAAAAGTGAATATAATTCTGAAATAGTTGTGCAAAGTTAGCTGTAAATAATTTAATAGAGATAGCTAAAAGAACAATTCCGAAAACTTTTTGCAGAACTTGTAAAGAACCCTCTCCCATTTTTCTTTCTATCCAGGGTGCCAATCTCAAAACGATGTAAACTAAGATTGTATTGAGAACAATCCCACAGATGATATTGATATCGTGGTATTCCGCTCTTAAGGATAAAGTTGTGGTCAAAGTTCCGGCTCCGGCAATCAAAGGGAAAGCAATCGGAACAATAGAAGCGGCTTGTGGTTGGTTGGTTTTATGAATTTCGATTCCCAAAATCATTTCGATAGCGATAATGAAAATGACAAATGCTCCCGCAATCGCAAAAGAATTGACATCGACACCAATAAATTTCAAAATATTGTTTCCGATAAAAAGGAAAGAAATCATCAACAATCCGGCGACAATAGCCGCTTTTTCAGATTCAATTTTCCCGAATTTTTGTCTTAGTGATACAATAATCGGAACAGAACCCAAAATATCAATAACCGCAAACAAAACCATAAAGGCTGTCATTGTTTCTTTGACTGAAAATTCTTCTAAAAATTCCATAACTTTAATTTTAAAGATTTCGCAAAAATATAAAATATTTTTGACAATTCCTTAAAGTAATTTATAGACTTCTATAATTTCGTCTAATATTTCGGATTGTTTCTCTTGCGAAGAAAAAGGCGAATACTTTTCAATATTCACTTTTGTGATGAGCTGATTATATTTTTCGTACGAACTCATACCGAAATTAGTTCTTAAATATTCGGCAAAATCCATAGCATAATGGCTTTGACAATATTTATCAGCTTCAGATTTTAAGTCTTCAAAAGCATTAAAAAACTGTGAGGCATTATCATCATTCAGATTTTTAGTCAAATAATTAATTGACAAATCTAAATCAAATTTATTTTTACTTCTCAGAATGGCTTCTGTCTCTTCAATATTGATAATCGGTACTGAAACAATATTTTTTTTCTCAAGCTCCAATTTCTTTTTCTCTTTACGACGTTTGTTGAAATAAACAAATACAATTGAACCAAATCCAATAATCAAAAGGTTACCAAAAATCCCGAGCCAATTGAATTCTTTATGCTCCTTAATTTTTAATTTTTCTGTATTAATAACAGGTGAATCTACCTTCTCTAAAACATTATTGGTATATTCATTCACTTTTTGCAATGTTGTTTTTGCATTAGCAATGTCTTGCGCATTAACAGCTTTTAATATCAGAATTTTGGAACCAACATCCACATATTTTTCTTCTTTTGGGTCAAAATACGAAAAGTCTTCAGTTGAAATTTTCAAATCCCCTCGCTTTTTAGGAATAATAACATATTGCGCTTCTACTTCGCCTTCCAAACCTTTGAGAGTGGCTTTGGAATTATTGATGATTTTTGGGTCAAAAACTTCGTAATCCGGTGATGCAACAATTTTTGGAATGATGGATGGCGAGAGATTACCGTTTCCGCTCACTTTTACTGCGATATTAAAGGCTTTATTAATCTCAAAATTCTCCTTCCCTTTGTCAATCATCTCAATTCTCACATCATATTTTCCAACGGCATCATTGAAATTTTCCGGTGCACCTTCCGGTAGTTTTTTTACGTTGAGCCTAACTTTGTTGGAAATCAGTATATTTTTATGATTGGATAAAGGAACTTCCACAGGAGGAACATCCATTACACCAGCTACTTTTGGAACAATAACAAACATCCCGATAATCTGCGAAGAATAACTGTTTTCCGTCTCTTCTATCGATTCATCAAAATTGGCAATAGAACGGATCGTTAGGTTTCTGGCGGGTTCAAATTTAGCAGGCTCCAGATGTCTGAAATTTGAGATATTCCTGGAAAAAGCCTTTAAAACAGCCACAACAGGTTCATCTTTATAGACTTCCCTTTCTTCCAATTGCACCTGCAAATACATATTTTTTGTAGGATTATTGGTAGCCAAAGGTTTCTTTTCGGCTTCTTTTACAAAAATATCTATCGGTTCCGTTTTATACATTTTACCATTGATCTTTACCAGTGCTGAACCAATTTTCACATTTCCAGTTTGTTTTGGATTGAGGGAAAATTGATAGACCATTTGGTTGATTCTGATTTTTTTTACAGGATCAATCAAAGTATTTTGCTCCGAAGAAATAGCGTAATCGAATTTGGTTAAGTCCGGAAGTTTAACAGGCGTTTCCTGAACCAGGTCTTCTCCAAAAATCTCCAAAACAATCGTGAAAGTAATTGGTGTATTTACGCGCGTATCTTGCGTGTTAACCTCGGAATAAAGATTAACCTGAGCAAAGGAAAAAGCCGATGCTAAAAGAAATAATATGTATAATTTTTTTTCGATCATTACCAATCCTTTTCGTTGCTTTGCGGCATCGAATTGGCTTTTTTATTTAATATCCTTCTGGCTGTTTCTCTTTCGCGGTTTTCTATATCCCGCAAAATCATATTTTCTGCCTGTTCAGGAATTTTGTTTTCTTGTTTTTTCGGATCATTAGGCTTGCCTTGGTTTTCGCCTTTCTGCTTGTCGCCTTGTCCGTTTTGCTGATTTTTATTTTGATCACCTTTTCCAGACTGATCTTGATTTTTTTGATCCTTGCCTTCGCCTTTTCCTTTTTTGGGATCTTGTTTTTGCTTATCCTTTTTTTCTTTATCCTTCAGCATCGCTATTTCGTAATTCTTCCGGATAGCTTCATTGTAAGGATCTTGTTTCAAAGCTTGTTTATAAAGCTCAGCCGCTTTTTCAGGATTATTGGACTGCATCTGAACATTTCCCTGATTATAAATTGCAGCCGCTTTTTCGTATTTGCTTTTCGTGAGTGTAGCAGCTTTCTCATATTCAGCCGCAGCTTCCTCATATTTTTTACTTTTGAAAAGTGAATTTCCTAAGTTGTAATGGGCAGTATAATTTCCATTTTTCACTGTGATAGCTTCTAAATATTTGCTTGATGATGCTTCATATTCTTTGGCATCGAATTTTTTATTACCTTCATAAACCAAAGCGTTATAACTCTTCTGAGCAATCAAAAATTGTGAAGAGAAAAGAAGGCTTAGTACAGTTATAGTAAATCTAAAATCCATTGCTACAAAATTATCCGTTTTATTGTTAAAATGAACACATTAAAAGTTAAATTTGGGTTAAAAAAACAGCTTAAAAACACCGTATTTAAGGGCATTTGTAGATAAAAATCTACATATAAAATCAGAAAAACCGTTGTTTTGATAAACAACGGTTTTTATTTTAACTAAATAATGCTTTAAATAAAATTTATAAATCACTAATAAATAGTAATTTGCAAATATTATTTAAAGTTAATTTTACCAATCTTTCTTTTTAAGAATCCAATAACTTCCTGCAATGAAAATCATTGACCAAATAACACACGCGACAACGCTACCGATTGGATATTCAAATTTAAATTCCATTCCAAACATTTTGGCCATATTGGTTCTAACGAGGGGTGAAGGAATAAGATTTGACATACTTCCTAATGGTAAATAATCTGTTAAAAAAACATGATCCATCATCAATTTCCCTTGTTCTTTTGGATTCAAATTTTTGACTAAAGCAAATTTTTCTATTCCTGATAAAACGACTTCAAAAAACCAGATCATAAAAAATCCAAGAAACACAAATATCGATTTTCTGAAAAGAACGGATAAAAACATCAAGAAAGAAAAAAATGTAAACAGCTTCAAAAAGTAATTGAAAATGAAATAAATCTCCTTAAAAACCAAGTCACTTTCTTGTGTTGACGAATAGCTTTTACCTAAAATAAAAGCGATGACAAAAACTAATAATGTTGAAAATCCTGTAAAAACCAAAATAGTCAAAAGCTTAGAGAATATGAATTCTTCTCTACTCAATCCATCAATCAAATTCTGTTTGAACATTCGATTGCTGAACTCCTGACAAATCGAAAATACAATGATGCAGCCTAAAAATATCTTAAGAAGACCGACAATATAGGTTGTGAAATTCCAAATTCCTGGAAAATCATACATCCCCTGCTCTTTCAAATTGATCTTCAATCCGGCCAAATCAAAATCAACTAAACCAATAAATAGAAGTAAAGTCAAAACAATAAAATACAGTCCTGCAAAAATCCTGAACGGATTGTAATTCAGATTCTTGAGATATTCTAATTTTAATAATCTTATCATGAGTTGGTTTGTTTTACAAGTTCTAGGAATTGAGTTTCAAGACTTTCTTTTTTCTTTTGAAGGTGAGATAATGAAATCCCTTTTTCGAATAATTTTCTATTAAGTTCCGACGCAGAAATATCTTCCGAAATCTGAGCAACTACCAATTTTTCTCTTTCTTTCACGCTAGAGAAAATATTTAACTGATTTAAAACTGAAATCAAAAATTCATTATTTTCAGACTTCAACTCAAAAAAACCTTTCGTATTGCTCATTGCATCCACAGAGCCCGAATAAATCGCTGTTCCTTGCTTCAACACAATAACGTGCGAACAGATTTTCTCAATCTCATCCAAAAGATGACTCGCAACGATGATTGTAGTTCCGGATTTTGCAATAGAATTAATGATATCGCGGATTTGGATAATTCCTTCCGGATCCAGTCCGTTTGTAGGTTCATCCAAAATCAAAACTTGTGGATTTGCCAAGAGTGCCGAGGCGATAGACAAACGCTGTTTCATCCCTAAAGAATAAGTTTTGAAAGCATCTTTCTTTCTTGCCAAGAGATTAACGGTTTCCAAAACCTCATCAATTCTCTTGTACGGAACACCTTTTATGGTCGCAACAATCTCTAAGTTTTTTTCGGCGGATAAATAGGGATAGAAATTCGGTTGTTCTATGATTGCGCCGATTTTTTTGAGCGTATCTGTATCTGTTCCATCTTTCCCAAACCATTTCCAAGAGCCGGAAGTTGGATTGATTGTAGAAAGCAACATTCCGAAAGTTGTGGATTTTCCGCTTCCGTTCGGACCCAAAAGCCCGTAAACATTCCCTTTTTCTACATCGAAGGAAATATTATTCACAGCAATATGCTTGAATTTTTTGGTTAAGTTTTTTACTTCCAGAATTTTCTCCATAAAAATATTTATATAAAAGTCTTTTTTTTGATAGAAACGTTACACCGTTTGTATAGTTTTTGTTAATTTTCTGAAAAGATTAAAAATGATTCAAAATATAACAGAATTTTCAAAAAAACTGGATGTATCCGAAGAAAGCATCAAACAGTTCATTCAGGATTTTGATCTTGAAATTTCTGATTGTCTCTCTCCGACGCTCAATATTACCCAAAATTTTGAAAAATTTGCCACAGAAAATCAGAAATTTCTAAAAAACTATGAAAAAGACTTGAATGAGGAAAAAACCACGGATGATATTGCAAAAAAAATCCATCAGCCTAAAGACAATGTTGAACAAATAATACAAAATAAATTACCGAATGTTTATGATAACGGCATTTTCAAATCATCCATTTCATCCTTTGGAATAGATCATCAACTTGGTGGAGATTACAAGTTTATTTATAATTATTTCGGGGACAAAACAGAACTCAAACAAAGAGATTTTATTGGCTACAGAGATTTGTTTTTCTACATTTCTGATATGCTCGAACCTTTTATGAATCCTGAACAGTCCAAGAATTGGGGCATCCAGAAAGCTGCTGGAATTATTATCTATGGTCCGCCGGGAAGTGGCAAATTTTTCTGGGCAAAGAAAATTGCTGAGATGATTAATTTTGATTTTTTTGAGATACGACAATCCCAATTAAAATCAATTTTGATAAATGATAAAAAAATCAATTTTGATGAATATCTTTCTCAAATGCTTAAAAAAGATAAAGTTATTTTATTCCTTGAAAATTTTGATGAAATAATGATGCAGAGAATGGAAAACCAAGTCTCAAATAGGGATTATGAAGAAGTAAAAGACAGTACACTCCACTACATTGAGAAATTCGAAAAAGAAAACATTCTGATGGTCGGCTCTGCAAAAGAATTAAATGGTATAGAATCTGAAATTCTGGCTCCGGGAAGATTCGATGTTCTGATTCCTATTTTTCCTCCTAATAAACAGGAACGAGCGGAAATGTTACTTTTCAATATGACAAAAAATCTGAATGAAAATGCGACTCTGCTTAAAATATTAAAACACAATAACGCAGACCAACTGCCTTTCTGGCAGGAAACTGCTGGAAAAATGAAAGTATTCTCCAATACTATGGTCACAGATTTTACTCAGAGTCTTAAAAAACGCATCAGAAGCCTGTACCTGAAAAACAAAACAGAAAACATTCAGATTAAAGCCGGAATTATAGAAGCATCTTTGAAGGAGTCTGCATCTAAATTAACCGGAGAATACCTCAACCATGTTCTGGAATTTTTATCCGAAGCAGAAAACAATTCTTATGACCGTTTTATAATAAGAATAAACGATCTGAAACAAGAACTCGAAACTTACAAAGCAAAAGAAGATCCTGTCAGAACAATTGGATTTCATACTAATGATGAATAAAAAAAGCCTGAAAAATCAGGCTTTTATCTTTAATATCGGATGTTTTAATTGCGAGTTTTTTCGCCGTCCACATCTTCAATTTTTTTGGAAACTGCCATTGCAGAAACTAAGTCATTTAATAATGAACTGGCTGCTGTTGGTGTATTTGGCAATAACACAAGATTTGATCTGTTATTTGCACCAATTGAATGTAAAGTATCATAATGCTGTGTCACAACAATAAGAGCGGAAGCTTCATGAGCACTGATTCCTGCAACGTTCAGCATTTTTACAGATTCCTCCAGACCTTTTGCAATTTCTCTTCTTTGGTCTGCAATACCTTGTCCTTGTAGTTTTTTGGATTCAGCTTCCGCTTTTGCGACAGCTACAATTCTGATTCTCTGTGCTTCAGATTCGTATTCTGCAGCGGTTTTTTCACGTTCTGCGGCGTTGATTCTGTTCATTGCATGTTTTACCTGATCATCCGGATCGATATCTGTTACCAAAGCTTTGATGATATCATAACCATAACTTTGCATAGCTTCTTGCAATTCAGCTTTCACAGCAACTGCGATGTCATCTTTTTTAAGGAAAACATCATCCAATTTCAACTTTGGAACTTCTGCTCTCACAACATCGAAAACGTAAGACGTAATCTGATCGTGCGGACTTTCTAAACGGTAATAGGCATCTGCAACCTGAGTTCTGATCACCTGAAACTGGACAGAAATTTTCATTTTCACGAAAACGTTATCCAAAGTTTTGGTATCAATCATCACATCCAATTGTTGGATTCTAAGATTCATTCTCTTAGAAATCTGATCTATGAAAGGGATTTTCAAATGCAAACCTGCGTGTCTCGCAGAATGGAATTTACCCAAACGCTCTACCAAAGCAGCAGTTTCTTGTTTAACCGTAAAAAATGAAGCGAATAGTGTAATTAACCCAAAAAAGATGAGGATATAAACGATGTACATAATTTGTAATTTTTCCTAAAGATAACTTTTTTAATCAAGAATAACAAACCCAAATCAAACTATCAATAACAAAATATTAAATAATAAAAATGCTGTCAGTTTATCAAATTTAAAGTTTTATAAATACTAAAATCATTAATAAATACCTTTATTGCTAAAGATTTTCTAAATTTGTTATAAATAATAAATCTAATATGAAGAAAAACCTACTTTTTGCAATTGCCGGACTATTTACCAATTCATTCTTCCTCGCTCAGAATGTTTCGGTTTTCAATGATGTTCCATTTTACAGCATGTATCATTATCTTGGCGAAGGACAAACGATGCCACCTGAAGCATTTTCTCAAATCCCGGCTGGAGCAATTCGTCTTCACGCCTATGAGCAGGATATTATTTCCAGAAAACTGACTGCAACAGAAATTGCATCTTTAGGAAGCAGCATTAAAATGAATATCGTTTTGACCGCAGCTTGCGACAATTATGACAGACTTGCCGGAGTAAATCTAGTTCTTGTTCCTAAGGGAAGTACGACTTACACCTTTAATCAAGCGGATATCAAACGTATTGAGATTGGTCGTTTCATTACGCCTTTTATGAATAAAAATGCAACTTTAAAACAAGTTCCTTATAGTTATCAGGTTGATAATATTTCTAATATTCTTCACGATACTTCTTTATCTGCTACTTACGATTTTTGGATTGAGTTCCGTGCTGATGGTTATTCCGCAGCAGCCAATACAGAAGTAACCGGCTGTGCAGACAGAACGGACGTTTTCCGAGGCAATCTGGAATTTGTCTCCACTGGAACCGCGACATCAGAATCCAATTTCTTCTTGCCATTATCATATAGACAAAATCTTAATAACTATAATGCAACAGATGTTCCTGGACAAACAACAAGATTGGTAACTTTTACACTTGATCAGCCTGTTCCAAATGCCGTTTTGCATCTTAGCACCTCTAACCACGGTTCAAATTCCAACGGTGAAGAATATGTAAAAAGAGTGCATTATGTATATCTTGATAATCAATTGGTTCATCAATATATGCCGGGAGGGAAAAACTGTGAAGATTATAGAAAGTACAACACACAAGGCAATGGAATCTACGGAAGTACGGCAAAAACCTTGAGAGGTTGGATTTCCTGGAATAACTGGTGTCCGGGCGATGTGATTCCGAACCGTGAAGTTAGTCTCGGCAATCTCTCAGCAGGAACTCATACAATCAAAATTGATGTTCCTACTGCCGTCTTCAATCAACAGCAAGGTTATTTTCCCATTTCAATGTATATCCAGAATCAAAAAAGCGGAGAAGTTGTTTGTGCTTCACCTTCAGACCTGAAAATCACCCAACAGTTGGGAACACAAATTGATTTGGCTTGGAAAGAAAATGGAAACTCTACTCAGTGGCAGACGCTTTGGGGAAGAAAAGGAATTTTTTCAGTTGCAGCAGGCGGAGAAGTTTATCGTGACATCAACAACGAACCAAAAGATTCTCGCAATGATCTTACTGCCAACTGGACTTATGAAACTTATGTGAAATCAAAATGTACTGATGACAAAAGCAGCACTTGGTATGGACCAATCTATTCTACACAAATTAAATTAGGAACGGATGATATTGCTGCTAAGAAGAGTTCTGTTTATCCTAATCCTACGAGAAATGTCATCAATATAGATTCTTCTGCTAAGGTAAACAAAGTTTTAATCTATAATATTGATGGTAAAAAACTACAAGAAGAATCTTCTTCTAAGATTGATTTATCTAAGTTACCTTCAGGAAACTACTTATTAAAAATTGATTTTGCTGATGGAAAATCGGAAACGCAAAAAGTGATTAAACAATAGATTAATTATCAAAAACAATCCAATTCCTGCTTAGCGATAAGCGGGAATTATTGTTCTTAGAAAATAAGCTTCGCAAAAAACCGTTTTTCAAATAATGAAATATTTCTACTATTCACTGTTTTTCTTCATTGTTTCCTGCAAGACCTACACTTCCAAGCAAACAGAATTTTCCACCTTCTCAGACAAGAATGAAATTGGGATAAATAAGGTCAATAACTTCCGATATTTAGGCGGAATCAAAAATAACGACGGAAAGGTCTTGAAAGACAGCCTGATTTACAGAAGCGGAAATCTTCATCAATTAAAGAAATCGTCTTTTGAGGAATTGGAGCAACTGAAAATCAATAAAGTCATTGACCTTAGAACAAAACAAGAGGTTGCCAAAGAGCCCGATCAATTGCCAAAAAGCATTTCTTACCAACTCTATTCTGCCTTCGAAGATAAGAATGATGAAATGGGGAACGCGAAGAAATTGGCTCTAAAAGGGAAGATTAGTGGAAAAGATGCTGACCTAAGAATGATAAAATTCTACACCGATTATGTTTCTGAAAACCCGGAAGTCATCAAAACTATTATAGCAAATATTCTCAATTCTGAGCAACCTGTACTCTACCATTGTACCGCAGGAAAAGACAGAACGGGAATGATTACTGCTCTAATCTTGAAAGTTCTTAAGTTTGATGATTCTGTGATTTTTGAAGAATATCTGCAGTCTAATAATCTTAGAAAAGATTTAATCCAAAAAAGACTGAATCTTGCCAACACATTTCATATCGTTTACCCTAAATTGGACATTGCCATTATAGAAAAAACGAGTTGGATAGAACGGAATTACCTTCAATCTGCCTTTGATGAGATTGATAAAAAATATGGTTCAATGGAGAATTATATCCATCAGGTTTTGGGGATATCAGAAGAGCAAAGAGAATTTTATATTGAGAAGTTCTTGAGATAGCCACAAAATATTTTATTTAGCGAGTCTTATTGAACTAAATAACTTCGCATATTATTTCCGCACTCCTTTTGGAATTATACAATTTTTCTTCAATTTTCAACGACTCATTTTGCCCATTCACCGAAAATAACTTCAAATTTTTCTGATTCTTAGGTAGCTTTACAATAGAAATTAAAAGCAACAAATCATTAATCACTAAAAACAATATTATGAATACTGAGAACCTAAGTTTCAAATACGAATTGGAACAGAAAGAACCTCGCACCAACGATGGCGGAACTACGAGAGGTGCTTCTGTAAAGGATTTTCCCGCATCGATAGGTATTGCAGGAGTTTCTATGAGACTTCAACCGGGAAGTATGCGCGAACTGCACTGGCACGCCAACGCTGCGGAATGGGCATATTTGATTTCAGGAACGGTCCGTACAACGATTATTCATCCTGACGGAAAAAGCTATATTGATAATTTTGAACCGGGTGATGTTTGGTATTTTCCAAAAGGTTACGGGCACTCGATTCAGGCGACCGGAACGGAAGAGTGTCATTTTATTTTGATTTTTGATAACGGTAATTTTTCTGAAGACCATACGTTCAGTGTGACTGATTTTGTTTCATCTGTACCACCTGAAATTGTTGCTCAGAATTTAGGATTGACTTTAGAAGAAGTGGCTGCTTTACCTCAGAAAGAAGCCTACTTCGCTGCGGGCATTGTTCCGGATGAGATGTCTTTTGTTGCTGAAGCTCGTCCGAATGAATCTGACATCGAATTAACCAGTTTTCACCGTTATCCTTTGCATTCTCAACAGCCAAGAATTGTTCCGGGTGGCGGTTTGCAGAGATTGGTAACGAGTAAAGAATTTCCTATCAGCAGTACAATGCCTGGTTCTATTTTGGAATTGCAGCCGGGCGCGTTGAGAGAAATGCACTGGCATCCGAATGCGGACGAATGGCAATATTTTATTTCTGGACAAGCGGAAATGTCGGTTTTCCTGGCAGAATCTACAATTGTGACTGAACAGTTCAAAACGGGAGACGTGGGTTATGTGCCGATGGGAGCCGGCCATTACATTAAAAATACAGGCGAAACGGTTTGTAAAGTTTTGATTGGTTTCAACAGCGGTCATTATGAATCTATTAATTTGAGCCAGTGGTTAGCAGGAAATCCAAAAGATGTTATTGTAACCAATTTTGGTTTGAAGGTAGGTGAAATTGAGAAATTCCCGAATGAGAAAGTTTTCATTCAGCCTAAGAAATAAGATTAGAATTAAATCTATCGAAATAATGGATAATTCATCTGATTCGATTAAGATGCAGGAGCAATTGGCGATATTTTTAGCTTTGATTGCAGGTTAGATTGATTCGACGGGATTGATCAAATGGAAAACCTACGTTTCATTTATGAGTGGAAATACCACTTCACCCGGTGCCGCTATTTCAACAGGAAAAAAAGGAATTGTAGTTACATCAACCGCATTCATTATCAGCTTTTTAATTGGGATTTATGCAGGAACCTGTTTATCACTTTCCAAGAGAAATAAGAACTCAATATTAATCTTTTATTTAGTTTCAGGAATTCTGATTTTCTATTCAATTATTGATTATTTTTATATTATTAATAATGTACTATCCATTTCGATTGTAGTATTTGCAATGGGACTGATGAATACGATTATTACCTCAGTTGGAAACCAAAAGGTGAATACCGATTTTGTAACCGGAACTTTGAACAGCCTGGCAAGAAATACGGCAATGCTGATAATGACGACAGATCAAGCAGAAAAAAAAGAATATCAATCCAATGCGATTCATCTTTTACTGTTGTGGATGGGATTTTTATCCGGCGCATTTATCGCTCCTTTCCTACTCGATGATTTTGGAAACTGGAGTTTGATTTTGCCTGCTTTATTACTGATGATTTGCGGATTATCTATTTCAAAAATTAATTTTAAAAACTAAAAAACAATGTTACAGAAAAACGAAGTTGCACCAGATTTTACGCTTTACGCAACACCCGACCAGAAAGTTACGCTTTCAGAATTCAAAGGGAAAAATGTCATCCTTGCTTTTTATCCGGCCGACTGGAGTCCGGTTTGCAGCGACCAGATGGCTTTGTACAACGAAACTTTGAAGTTCTTTAAAAAATATGACGCGGAGATTTTCGGAATTTCTGTGGACAGCAAATGGTGTCATCTGGCATTTTCGCAAAACAGAAATTTACATTTTCCTTTGCTCGCAGACTTTGAAGCTAAAGGAGAAACCGCGAAAAAATATGGTGTTTATGACGAGGAAGAAGGTGAATGCAAACGTGCCTTATTCGTCATCAATAAAGATGGCATCATCGAATGGAGTTATCTGTCACCAACGGCCATCAATCCCGGTGCAGACGGAATTTTAGACGCTTTAGAAAAACTTAAAACAAAATAATTATGTCATTAAAACCATCAGTCAGTGCTGCTGACCACGCTCAGGGGAATTTGGAATCCGAATTAGTCATTGTAGAATATGGCGATTATCAATGTCCGTATTGCGGCGCGGCTTATCCTGTTCTTAAAGAATTGATGAAGGAATTTGGAAGTCAGGTAAAATTTGTATTCAGAAATTTTCCACTTTCGGAGATGCATCAGTATGCGAGAATTGCGGCCATTGCGGCTGAAGCGGCGAATCTTCAGGGGAAATTCTGGGAAATGCACGATGCTATTTATGAAAACCAAAGAGATTTGAATGAAAATCTTCTGATAAAACTGGCTCAGGAATTAAATCTGAATATTCCTCAATTTGAGAAAGATATGGAAAGTTCGAAATTGGCTGAAAAGGTAGATTCGGATTTTGAAAGCGGTGTGATGAGTGGCGTGAACGGTACACCTTCTTTCTTTGTAAATGGAAAGAAATTCGATGGTGGCGCAGAGGACTTGCTTGAATTGGTAAGAGAAAACGCAGTTTCTTAAACCACAAAAGGTACAAAAGAATTTCGAACTTATGTAAAGCGTTTTTTGTAAATGCTGATGAAAATACAAAAGCTGATATTGAAATCAAATGGTGTTTTACACCGAATCTGCAGCCCGACTTGAGTGGAGCTCTTTTTTGTCATTGCGATTGCTGAAAAGTTCAACGGATGACTCCACTTCTTCGCAATGACAAAAAAAGCGGGAACGGAAGGCGGAAATGTCTGCCATAAAAAATAATTGATTGACATTCGACAAAGTCAAAAGCTGCCCTAATAAAAATTATTACGAAAATAACCGATATTATCTTACATCAAGGTTGAACTGATTTTACTCGCCTACATTTGCTAAAGAATTAAGACAACAAATATTAATCAAATAAAAACAAATTTAAATTATGAGCACACTTACTTTAAAAGACGGAACAGAGATTTTTTACAAAGACCAGGGAAAAGGACCGGTTTTGATGTTTCACCACGGATGGCCTTTGTCTTCTGACGATTGGGACGCACAGGTAATTTTCTTTCTGCAAAGAGGTTACCGAGTGGTGACGCACGACAGAAGAGGTCACGGCCGTTCCAGCCAGGATATTTATAACCACACGATTGACCAATATGCGTCTGATGCGGCGGAATTGGTGGAATTTTTAGATTTGAAAGATGTGGTTCACATCGGTCACTCCACTGGTGGTGGTGAAGTAATCCGTTATGTAGCGAAATATGCGAACGGAAGAGCCAAGAAAGCGGTTTTAATCAGTGCTGTTCCTCCGATTATGGTGGCGAGTGACGAAAATCCTGATGGTGTTCCGATGTCTGTTTTTGATGGCATCAGAGACCAGACTTTGAACAACAGAAATCAGTTTTTTATTGATCTGACTTTCCCTTTTTACGGTTATAACAGAGAAGGCGCAGACGTAAAAGAAGGTGTGCAGAGAAACTGGTGGAGACAGGGAATGATGGGCGGAATCGTGGCTCATTATGACGGAATCAAAGCGTTTTCTGAAACAGATCAAAGAGAAGATTTGAAAGCAACGGAAATCCCTGTTTTGGTAATGCACGGTGAAGATGACCAAATTGTCCCTTTCCAAAATGCAGCTTTGAAATCTATTAAATTATTGAAAAACGGAACTCTGAAAACGTATCCTGGCTTCCCGCACGGAATGCCGACTACGGAAGCGCCGACAATTAATAAGGATCTTTTGGAGTTTATTGAAGCGTAATCAATTACTTTATATAAAATAAAAGGATGAACTGAAAAGTTCATCCTTTTATTTTTGCTTAACACCAAACATTTTCACCTTTTGCAGCCATATTTTTCGTTGTTTTTCATCAGAAGTCTTTATGATGGCGATGTAGCTGACTTTGACAGGATTTATTCCACAAAATTGTAAAACCGATTTTTTGAGTTGGTTCATACTAGGTCTTCCGTAAAATAATCTGTAATAATATCCCGGCTGATCTAGTGTCGTAATAATATGCGCAGTTTTCCCTTTCAAAAGCTTATCCCACCAAGCAGAATTCTCTCTGTATCTGAAGGCAAAACCTGGCAAAAATAACCTATCTATGAATCCTTTTGTAATTGCCGGCAAACCACCCCACCAAACAGGGTGAATCCATACCAAATGATCTGCCCAGAGGATTTTTTTCCACGCATCTTGCAGATGAGGTTCCAGTTCCATTCTTTTCTGATATCCAAACTGAAGATTGGGATTGAAGTTTAGTTCTGAGATAACAATTTCATCTACTTCAGCTCCTGATTGGATCGCTCCCTTTTTATAAGCTTCTGTAATTCCAAAATTAAAAGAATCTTTATTGGGGTGACCATTGATTATTAATATTTTTTTCATTCGGTAATTTTAATATTTATAGTTTTATAATTTTTAAGTGATTCCATGAGAGCTGAACCTTTATAAAGTTGATGGCTGAAATAAACTTTGTTTTCATGATGATTATAAGAAAGTTGTTCCGTGTGTAAAACAGCAGATAAAGCGGTTAATTCTGCTTGTCCTTTTAGACTTTGTAAACTAATTTTTTTATGTTGATTATCTGATTTTATTATGATTTCGAAAACCGACTGATCGCCATTTCCGCTGGATCCAAATATCATTTTCCTTTCCTTCAAGGATAAAACATTATACAGTCTCACTTTCTGAAAAGCGCCTAAAAGCCAGGTTATAAATTTGGAGTTGTAAGTCATTTTTACACTTACATTTGGTATTTTTTCAATCCGATTGAGAATATACAAATCCGGAACATCAAAATTATAAGCTTGTCTTTTTCCTATTCCAAAAGAAAAATTAAAGGTTTCAGAATCTAAGAAATGCTTGATCGTGACAGGTTGATTATTTTTATAATTAACAAAGGGTTTGGCAACATTTTCTGCCATAAAATGAGCTGAACTTTCTCCTGCCAAATCATTCACAGAGTAATAAACGAAAAGATCTACAGCCCGGATATTTGTAATTGAGTCAGAAACAGAATTGACCAATCCACTTACAATTCCGCCCATCCAGCCTGAGCTGAAAACAATTCTGCTATTGATTTTTTGTGTTTCAGCAAAATGATAGGCTTTCATCAGATCAGGTGTTGGCTTGGTGATATCAATATAATCGATTTGATTTTCTATGACAAAACGTAAAACATTATCATCCTTATCATTCACAGCAAGGATAACAATATCTATTTTCGTTTCAACAATCGCCTGAAAGGTTTGAGGTTTGGTAACATCAATTACTAAATCATTTTTACTTTCCCGTTGTTTTCGGCTACCAATGAAAATGTTATAATGTGGATTTCTTTTCCTCAAAATACGGCCAATAGTTTTTCCTACTACTCCGTTTCCTCCAATAATCAAAATGTTCGACTTCATAATTTTTTTCACAAAACTATAGAGTCGGCAATCGATACAACAGGACAAATGTCTAAAAAGTAATTTCCTTTCGGATCCGGCTAAGATGTCTCTGGGTAATCCCCAAATAGGAAGCTAGATATTGCAACGGAATATTCTGAACATAATCCGGTTGGGTTTTTATTAAGATCTCATATCTCTGTGTGGCATTATCTCTTTGGAACTGGAAAAAACGTTTTTCGAGTTCGAGATATTCCTGCTCTGCGACAATTTTGAGAAATTTTGTCCAGTTCTGATTATTTTGAGCCAATTCCTCAATTTTTGTCTTTTGGAATATCAACAAATCAGCATCTGAAATTGCCTGAATTGCTTCTACACTTGGCTTACCTGAGATAAATGATGAGTAAGAGGCCAAGAAATCATTAGGAAATCTAAAACAATAAGTACTTTCTTTCCCATCATCTGAAGTATAATAGGAACGGAAAATTCCGGATTTTACAAATGCAACCTCCCTGCATTTTTCACCTTCGTGTAGGAAAACATCCCCTTTCTTGATCGTTTTTTCCTCAAAAAGTTCTGACAAATCTTTGATTTCCTGTAGTGAAAACACATTAAAACTTAGAAAAAAATCCTGAATCATTGAGATTAAAAACTTACTTCAGCAAAAGTACAAAACATATTATGGCTTCCTGGAATTTACATAATGTTTGTTGCCCTCAATACATAAAAAAATGACGCCACTCAAAACAAGTGACGTCATATCCTTTCTATTTACTTTAAATTACTTGATGATAATCTTCGTCACAAAATTATTTTTAGAATCCTCTGACATTACTTTTAATAAGTAAGTTCCAGCTGAAACATTCGTTACAATTTTGCTGTTGGAGAAACTGCTCTTTTTCACGATTCTCCCTGTCATATCAGACAATTCGAAAGAACCTGCTTTTACTGTTGTTATAAAAATCTCTCCTTTAGATGGATTTGGATAGATACTGGCTGCATCATTTTTTTCAGATGATACTGCTAGAGATTCTTCTGGCAAATTCACTTTATAAAGTTCTGTACCAATGGCATCCGTACTGCTTAATCTTGCAACTGCGTAAAGTTTGTCATTATAAGAAACCAAGCTAGAACTAGATGATACCGTTGCCAATGCTTTTGTTCCAGCTACTGTACCGTCTGTTTCCCAAATCTGCTTGATATTACTTGAATTTGTTGCATAGAAATAAAGCTTATCTTTAACCACAACCAATTTTTCAGGATTAGATCCGAATGATCCAGGAACTAGATCTAAAAACATTTTAGTTCCCGCTTCTGTCCCATCTGTCATCCAAAGTTCAGTTCCACTTGTTAAACCATCGGAAGCCGTAAAATAAACCTTACCTTTAAACTCAGTAAAATTGTTTGGATTAGATCCTGATGTTCCATTAGTAACATTGATATCTTTCAAAAGAACTGTTCCGGCCTCTGTCCCATCTGTGATCCAAGGTTCTCCACCGTTCCCTCCGTTGGCGTTGAAAAGTGTTTTCCCTAACGCCGGGCTGTAAGTGATATATTGTGGAAAAGATGATGTGCTTGGGTTAACAATCTTTATAAGACTTGTAGATGTACCGTCAAATCCAAAAAGCTGAGTCAGAAAAGGTGTTGATGAGTTGGCGTATTGAGCATTAGCCAAAATTTTATTCGGACCAAGACCGATATTCGTTACATTCAGGTTATCATCTGCATTGACTGCCTGACCGGCACTGTTCAGATAAAAAAGTCTTTGCGTATTAGGTGTAACCGCTGTGTTCGTAGCTTTGTAGTATAATCTGTTGTTGAAATTTGTAAGGTTGTTTGCAAACTTTGAAACAGTAGAAATTAGTTTCACACCATCTGTTTCATCATAAGACATCAATACTCCAGAAGTGTTAGTACCATCTATAGGCAAAGTCCCTGAAAAATATATTTTATTATTAAAAGTAAAGAGGTTGCCTGGCGAAGATGAAGAACTGCCCGGAACGATATCAGAAACCAGTTTTGTACCAGCCTCAGTGCCGTCACTTTCCCACAATTCTGCACCGATAGATGTACCATTTACCGTGGAGCTGGCAGAAAAATATAGTTTACCATTATAAATCGTAAAATTGGAAGGTGATGAATTCTGTACACCAGGTAGAATATCTTTTACCAAAGTGAATGTTGTTTGAGCAGACAATAATCCGCCTAATAAAATAGCCAAAAAGTTAATTTTTCTCATATCAGAAATTGTTAGTTAAATTTAAATCATACTTCAGAAAGCCATAACTTGGATACAAGCTCAGGCTTTATTTCGTGCAACTAAATTATAGATAGCAGTTTTAAAAAAGAAACTTTACACTGTCGTAATTATTAAATTTTCTACAATTTCGACATTAGAAAAAACAGCATTATCAGCTAAAAATCAAATACTTATAAGCTTAATAGAAATTATATCATGAAAAATGGTTTTGAGATTAGTTTCATATCAATATTCCAATTTTAATGAGTTATAATTACAAAATATTATAATTTTTCAAGATTTTGACAGCAGAATACAGCTATATTGAACTAATTCCCATTTCTATTATTTTTTCATAGCAATACTTAGAAAAAAACAATAATAAATGGAAATAAAAGCATAATTTTAACCACCAATTATAATCTGTTGCCAAAGTCTGTTTTCATTTTCTGTATGTTTTTTTTCCTTTCTATCTTTGGTAAATCCATTGATCCTGAAAAGAAACAGCTCTTTCAAAAGGCTGGCTATGACTTGGTATTAACGCCAGAAAAAACACTGGAAACACTTGATTATCTGGAAAAAAACTTTGTTCTGGACACAGATGAAAAGGAAAAATTAGATTATCTCAAAATCAAATCACTTTTTTTTCAGAACAATCTGAACGATGCCTTGAAAAAAATTGCGAATAATGATGAGAATATTTCGCCTAATATTCTTATTCTTAAAAGAAGTATTTTAAATTATCTCAGCATCAAAACACCTTTTGCAAAAAAGGATGAAACCAATAATGACATTATCTTTTCTGAGCAAATAAAGGATTTAACGAATAAAATCAATCAAAATAAAATTAAAAACATCTCAGCATCACTTTCTGATGTTTTGAAAAAAGCGACAACTTCTAATCTGATTTTAGCGAGAGAAAATCTGCTCAGCCTATTTAAAACTGTAGGTTCAAAAGACTTCCAATCATCTGAATATTTTTTAAAAGAAATCCAAAAACTCTATAACAACGACGTAGAATTTCAGATTTTTTATGCTCAATTTCTTATTGAAAATAATCATCTCGCAGAAGCCAAAACCTTGATAGACTTGCTTCCAAAGGATTCCCTGGAACAAACTACGAATATCAATCTCAAATATGAGTACTACGATTTGTTAGTCCTCTACTATTCCAAAACAGGTTCGTACAGTGATTATAAAGAATACATTGATAAAAATGAATCCATTTTAAAACAACTTGATCAGGCAAAATTTTCCGCAAAGAACAAATGGTTTAATATTATCGAGAATAATTATAAAGAGGAGGAAAAATCTTTGTTAGAAAACAGAAAAAATATATTGTTATACATCATTGTTGTGGGCTCAATTATCATTATATTAATATTGATAAGGTTTTTACAAATCTCAACCCAAATAAAAGAATATCGAAATTTCATACGCAAAATCAATGTTTTAAAGGAAAGGAAAACATCACAACCTCAGTCGATTCCAGAAAAAACGGAAAATCTTTTATTGGAAAAACTTCAAAATTTTGAAAAGTCAGAGGATTGTATCGATCCTAATATATCTCTCCAAAACCTTGCTAAGAAACTGGAAACCAATACCAAATATCTTTCTGAAGCCATTAATACGCATAAACAAAAAAACTTCAATGCCTATATCAATGAGCTTAGAATCAATTATATCATTAATAAGCTGAAAGAAAAGCCAATCTACAGAAGTTACAAAATCAAATATTTGGCAGAAGAAAGTGGTTTTTCTACTCACAGTGCATTTGCGGCCGTTTTCAAATCAGTTACGGGAATGTCGCCAGCCAGCTACATCCAATTGTTAAAAGAGAAAGAAGAATGAAAAGGTTTATTTTGATAACGATGTTGCTTTTTGGTTTCTTCGGAATTGCCAATGAACCTGCCATAGCTGGCATTTTGGACAAAGCACAAAAGCTGATGTTGCAAAATCCGGCGGAGGCTTTCCGCCTTGCAAAAACAGCATATGATAATAAGGATCTGAATCACGGGCAGAAACTCCAATCTCTTTTCATAATGACCAACACGTCCAATATGCTGCAAAAACCTCTTGAGGTTATAAAATATGGTAACAAAGCTTTGGAAATTGCGGATGACAATGGTGACGCCATTACTAAAATCAAGATATTAGGCATCTTGGGAAATACGTACCAGTCTTTACAACTCAATGAAAAAACAAGAGTTTACCTCGACCAGGCCGAAGTGCTTTTGTCATCACCAAAAATCTCCGATTCTCTCTATATGATAAAAGGAAATATCTTCTATCTCAAAGGAATGAATTATTTCTACAGCCTGGACAGCGGAATTGCATTGTCCTACTTCAACAAAGCTATCAATCAGTATTTGCAGTCTAAAAATCCTCTTGCTGAGATTAATATAAAACTGGCTTATCTGAACAAAGGTTTTGCGCTGATTCAACAAAAACAGACAAAGCTGGCAATTGAAAACTTAAATCTGGCGAGTATTAATACGATGGAGTCAGCCAACCACTATCCTCCACAATTTGTAGAGCTGCAACAGGCATTTACAGAACTTGGAAAAGCTAAAATTCTGGCTTTGGAAAATAGGCCTGAGCTGTCCAACAATATTCTTTTTCAAATTCTGAAGCAAAGAAAAAATCAAGCACCCAGAGATGATATTGAAAATGAAATTTATGATTTATTGTCCAGAAACTTTCTGCAACTAAAAGACATTGAAAAACACGACTACTATGAATCTATTTACAAGAAACGTGTCGCTGAAAGTAATTCAGAATCTGCAAAATTAGTCAATCAATTAATCCTTCAGGAAGGGGTCGACAGTACATCAGAAAAATTATCAATCAATAAAAAATATGGCTTTCTGATTGGTTTATCGGCGGCGTTTTTTTCGATCATTATCATCTTTATGTTGTTCAAAACAGTCAAAAAAGAACAAATAAGAAGAACTCTAAGGAAAGAAGCCACCAAAAACATATAACATTAATAATCAAACTTTTAAATAGTAAATTTTACTATCAAAATCATAAATTTTCTATAATAAAGCTATTCAAACACTTGTTTTTTGATTAAATCGGATATATTTTCGTCCAGTTTAAAATTTGAATAGAAATGAAGAGACTTTATTATTTGATCATTGCATTCTTTGCTGTTGCGAGTGCAGATCTAAATGCCCAGACTTGTAACACTGTGAGCAGTTTTCCTTTTAAGGAAACTTTCGAAGCTAACAGCCCAAGTCGTTCTTGTTGGACACAACAGGTTATCGGCGGACACGTCCCAACTTATGACGGTTGGATTTACAAAAAAGGGGCAGCTGGTGGTGCAGATTACAACATCGTGAATGCACATTCCGGGCTATTGAATGCAACATCTCAGATTGCAGCCAACTCTCCCAATGCAAAGGTTAGATTAATCAGCCCGATAATGGATGTTACAGGATTGCAAACGCCAACGGTTTCATTCTTTATGGGACAGGAATCTTGGGGAATTTATCAAAATTATCTAAACGTTTATTACCGTGTTTCTCCCACTTCTCCTTGGAAAGTATTGAAAAACTATATGTTCAACGTTCCGGAATGGAAACAAGCTGTTTTGAATTTGCCAGAAAAATCATCTCAATTACAGATTTGCTTTGAGGCAGTGATGAATACAGGAAGATCTAATGTTCTGGACGACATTGTTGTTGGAAATGGTGACAGCGTGGAAAATTATCCTAATGCTTGTGCACCATCTACACCAAGTAATAATTTTGAATCAGGAGCTGGAGATCTAAAGCTACTTTATCTTGCAAATGATTTCAATGTTGCGGCACATACCAACCTTACTATAACAAATATTATTCTTAATACAATTGACAAAGGCGGAATCCAGTCTTTTGCCATTTACATTATGGATAGAGATGGTTATGGATTGCCTTCCGGAACCATCAAAGCTTACGAAGGAGTATCACCTAATGCTGTTGTCGATTTGAATGTAAAAGATGGATTCACATTCAGAAAAAATACATTTAATCTACCGGAACCTGTTGTTTTAACAGGTGGTGCTACTGGGTCCAGATATTGGATTATGGTAAAAGTAATCAATAATGATGACTCCAATGCATCATTTTGGGAATCAACTTCAATCAAAAATAGTGGTAAGGAGATGTACTTCAGTGGAGATGGACAAACCAACTGGAAACCTGTTACCAATGGTGCAGATGGTGTATTTACATTAATTGGAAGCTGTGTAGAAACTAGCCCTACGGAAAGTTATTGTACTCCAAAATTCAACTTCCTCATGCCAATAGATCTAGTGAAAATAGGAACAATCAACAATACTTCTACGGAAGAGGTTGGCTATGAAGATTTTTCTGCAACCAAAACCGAACTTGAAAGAGGTAAAACATATCCACTACAGGTGAAAGCGAAAACATATGATGGTACATCCACTCAGGCATTGACTGTTTTTGTGGACTGGAATCAAAATGGATTCTTGGGTGATGAAGGAGAAATTTATAATCTTGGAAAAGTGACTGCAGCAAACTCCAATACAATCACTTACCAATTGTCAATCCCGTTAACGGCTACTTTAGGAAACACGAAAATGAGAATTATCTCGGAAGCATTTAACTATCCAACTTATTCTTGTGGTGTTTATGACCAAGGACAGGCTGAAGATTACACATTCACAGTTCAAAAAGAGAGTCTGGCGGTTTCTGAAATTGATAAAAAAATCAATACAATCATTTTCCCAAATCCTGCAAAAGACGTTGTTAATATCAAAAATGATAAAGGTCTTAAGAAGGCAGAAATCATTGATATGACTGGCAAAAAAGTAATGGAATCTGCATCTAAAACAATTGATGTATCCAACCTTACAACTGGTCAATATATCATCAAAATGACTTTTGAGAACGGAAGCACTGATACTCAAAAATTGATCAAAAAATAGTCTTCATAAATTAATTATTTTATAATGATGATGTCCCTGTCTTTCCAGATGGGGCATCATTTTAACTAACACTATCTACACCTATGAAAAAACTTTATCTATTGGCAATGATGATGACAGCTTCATCATTTTTCGCACAAACAACTGTTCCTCCTTACACACAGGACTTCACCACGTTTCCATTAACAAACTGGTATCTTGGTTATGCCTTCAATGCTAATGTTGGAAACGGACCAACTAATACTTCGACTTCCTATTGGCAGCAGAAACCATTTCTTGGTAACACCTCTCCAAACGATCCTTCATTGTGTATCAATCTTTACACAGGCAACACCTCTTACTGGGCTATTACCAATGCTTTTGACCTTTCTGGCGGGGACTATGAAATCTCATTTGACTACGCAACAGCAAATGGACCATTCTATCCAAATCCCAACGGACCTGCTCCACAAGTGGAATCAACAGACAAATTCAAAATTCTTATCACTACTGATAATGGAGCAACCTGGCAGGAACTAAAAAACTGGGACAACCCGAATATGACCATTTCTAATGCAAGAAATAACATAACGATTGACGTTTCTGCCTACAAAGGTAGTAGTGTGAAATTTGCATTTTATGCATCCGATGGTACTACATTTGTTGCCGCAGCCAACTATCGCATCTTTGTTGATAATTTTAAAGTTAAGGCAAAACAGCAAATGGCTGTGTCTGATCTCAACAAATCAACTTTCCAGGTTTATCCAAACCCTACAGCTGATAAAATTTCTGTTAAAACCGACAAAACTGTCAAGTCTTTAGAACTTTATGACGCAACTGGGAAAAAACTGCAGTCCGTAGTTTCAAAAGAAATGGATTTGAGTAGAAATATGAAAGGAATTTATTTAATTAAAGTTATCTTTGCAGATAATACAACATCTACCCAGAAAGTTGTAAAATTATAACTATTTTTAGCTTTATTTTTAATAACTATTTGTAACTAAAGCTAAGAAATACTGAACTATTATTTCTCAACAAAAATAAAACTATGAATTACAAACTTGAGCTGGAAACCACGGAACAATCGATATTAGCATTTAAAAATATCATTTTTGACAGCTTCAAGATCAATGTAGTAGAAAGGTTCAGTACTTCGAAAAATAGCCGAATTACATATAGTCATATTCTTATTAAACTGAGAACTTTGGATGACCAGATTGTCAAAACAAAGAACGGAACTGTCAGTAAAAAACTGAAACAGGAAGATTTCAAAACTTACGGAGTTCTAAGCAAAGCTCTTACGGGTTGGAAATATAGAAATGATAAAGAATACTGCCAGAAAGCCGAAAAAGATTTTGTTCAATACATTATGTTTATAACCTTAGACAATTATGATTTTCAAAATATATGATAAATGGTCTTAAGTCTATCAGATGACTTAGAAAATTTTTTCAAACAATCATTTTATTTTTAATTGAAAGCAACTCTATTATTAGAGTTGCTTTTTTACTTGTAAATTACATTAATCAAATTTTATATTGATAGCATCTAAGACATTTTCAAATAGTGCTAATCAGTCTAGATATTATTCAAAATAAAATAATTAACATTTTGTTAATCTAAATTAGAAACTTCGGAATAAGTTTTGGAATGCAATGCAGAAATAAATTATGCAGTTCATAGACCATTATATCAGATCCATCTATTTTGTGGATGGCAAAATCGGAAAAGTTAAAATCAGTAACAGACTAATGCTTTTGGGAATTTTACATTTACCACTTTTGATTTTCTGGTTTCTATGGAAAGGACTTCACGATAAGATTTAAATCTGAATTGACTTAGTATAAAAACAAAAAGCAACTTTTTCAAGTTGCTTTTTTCTATTACTTTTTGTTATAAGCGACACGCCAAATAATGCCACTCACGTCATCTGCGACCAAAATAGAACCATCTGCTAACTGCAAAACACCAACAGGTCTTCCGTACACGTCACCTTTCTCCTTGTTAGCAATAAATCCTGTAAGAAAAGGTTGATAAGGACCGGAAGCTTTTCCATTTTTAAAAGGAACAAACGCAACCTGATAACCTGCCAGTGATGAGCGGTTCCAAGAACCGTGCTGTCCTATGAATGCACCGTTCTTGTATTGTTTCGGAAACTGTGAACCTGTATAAAAAGTTAAACCCAATGACGCTGTGTGACTTCCAAGAGGAACATCTGGCACAATGGTTTTGGCTACCAAATCTGGCTTCTCTCCTTTTCTTCTCGGATCTTCATTTTTTCCGAAATAAGCGTAAGGCCAACCATAAAAAGCATCGCGTTGCACACTGGTCAAATAGTCGGGAACCAATTCATCTCCAAGTTCGTCTCTTTCATTCACTACCGTCCAAAGTTGTCCAGTTGCAGGATTCCAGCTCATACCGACAGGATTTCTAAGTCCGGAAGCAAAGACTTTTTCACCGCTTCCATCTGGATTCACTTCCAGGATATTGGCTCGTCTTACCTCGTGTTCCATTCCGTTTTCACCAACATTACTGCCAGAACCTACAGAAATATAAATTTTGGATTGATCTTTATTACTGATTAAATTTCTTGTCCAGTGATTATTATAGCCACCAGCCGGCAGATTCACAATTTTTTTTCCGGGTTTTGTGATTTTAATATCACCAGATTGGTAAGGATAAACCCAAAGTCCATCTGTATTGGCAACATAAAATTGATCTTTGATGATCAACATTCCGTAAGGTTGATTTAAATTGTCTAAGAAAACTGAAGAAGTTTCCGGGATTCCGTCTTTGTTGGTGTCACGGTAAAGGAGAATTCTGTTGGCCGATTTTCCACCAACCTCGGCATCACTTTTTCCTGTGATGTCATTTTTAATTTTTTCAGTAACTGTTCGTTCGGAGTTGGAAAGTACAACGAAGATATCTCCATTCTCCGCCTGAATCATATTTCTAGGACTTTTGATGTTCTCCGCAAAGCGCGTTACCGTGAAACCTTCTGGTGCAATTGGTGTTCTATTGGCTGGCCAACCGATGACATTGCTGAATTTATTTTTTGAAGCTTTTTCGTCCGGCGCTGGTAGTTTTAAAGTGTCAGTTTGTGTACTGACTTCTGCCCTTTCGCCGGTATTTCTTGTTTGATTTTTATTCTCTTTGCAACTGAAAAGTAAAAATGCAGCGGCAGGTAATAAATAGTGTTTCATAAAATTTGAGATTTGATGTTATTTTACAAAATCAGAAATTACAAAAACCATTCCTTCGAGATTTCAGACATCAAATTAAAAAAAGTGAATCTTTAAAACTGAGCTTCCACGCCAAATATGAAATTTCTCTTGGCTGCAGGATTATAAAAGCGGTTTCCAAAAGCGTTGATGTCAAATCCGGAAACATAATCTGCATTGTATAAATTCTGCAACATCAGACTGAGATTCAATTTTGTTTTATCAATTCGTAAAGGAAACCTGAATTGGAGATTCGCCACAAGACTTGGATCAGACCAAACAGAATTAGCATCATTAAGCGGCAATTTTGATGTATAGAAATGAGAATAGTCAACAAATAGAGATTTGAAAAAAGTAAAATTAATGAGAGAAGAAATACTCGTTTTCGGAACACCTGTCAAATCATTACCAGAAAAATCCTGTGTATTCTGTCTGTAATTTTCAAATTTGAATTGATAAAAACTTCCTGAAAAACGAAATCCCAATCTGCTGATAAAATCATTTTTCAAATCAAAACTTTTGGATTCTAACAGAATTTCAAAACCTTTTTGTACCGTTTCTCCTGCGTTGACAAAATATTCCTGCCCTGCCTCATTTTGTCTTCGCACAATCGCATCTTTCATTCGGAAATCAAAATAACTTCCTTCCATAAATAAGAAATTTCCAAATTGTTTTCTGACTCCAATTTCTTTGTTCCAGCCATATTCCGGATTTAGTTCAGCATTAAATTGTTGTGTTGAGGATCGAATTTCCTCGTTAGTTGGCGCAGAATTTCCTTTTCCAATTTTTCCTCTCACAGAAAAACCTCGATCCAAAATATAACTGATTCCAAAATTCAGCAACCATTGATTTTTGAATTTGGCTTTTCCATTTTCCGTGGTTGGATAAAACCTTTGCCAATAGTAAGAATTGGAATTCAAACTCATCGAAATATCTGTGAACAATTTTTCATCGATGTTTAATTTTTGAGAAAGAAAGTAAAATCCTGAGGTGTTTTTTATTTTGTCAAAGTTCTGAGGATTACCTTCCACACCTCTATTATTGTCAAAATTCTTGATGTGAACATCATTGATTCCGCCTTCGAAGCCTAATCTGTAGTATAATGAAATTCGTTTCCAGTTTTTTTCAAAATTGAAATGTGTTCTCAGTGCAAAATTCTTTTCAAACCGGTTTTCGAAATTGGAAATAAATGGATTTTCAAAATCAACATACGAACCTTGAACCAAAATAAAATTCGAAAAATTGGGGCTGAATTGATAATCGTTGGACAATCCAGCCAGAATCATTTGATTGCGAATTCCGGCATTTTGCTCCTCTGATCCTGGCGTTGTTTTGGTCGAAGGTCTGGCCTGTTTTCTGTCATTTTGCATCTGTTCCAAAGTCAATCCGCCAGGTGTTTGGTAATCCAAATCTGTATACATCAACATCATTTTCAGCAATCCTTGATCTGAATATTGGAAATTGTCTTTCACAAAAAATTGCTTTCTTTTGACTCTGGACTGCGCTCTGTAAGAATCGGCTTGATAATAATTTTGATAAATCTGAAAAAAATGTTGACCAGATTGTTTAGAAAAATCAAAGTTTTGATTGAATGTTCCGTAGCTTCCGATGGATACATTCGTGGAAAGATTATTTTGATTATTGGTTTTAAGAAGCAAAGTTCCGCCGGTCACCGCGCCATAATCTCCGCCCTCCGGACCTTTGTAAACTTCCATTCGGTTGATTAAACCTGGAGAAATGATATTGAAATAAGTATTTCCGGAAGCATCGGACAAAATAAAATCGTCCAGATACACCTTCACATTCCGAACACCAAAAGGCGATCTCAAAGTGCTGCCGCGAAGGGAAATTCTATAACTTCCCGGTGAACGTTCTTCCATTCTCGCGCCCGGAAGTTGGTTGATAGATTCCAGCAATCTTTCCGGTGGATTCTGATGAAGAAGATTCTCGGAAACGACTGCAACAGATTTGGTAGAAGAAATGTAAGTTGTCGGTTTTTTATAAGCATCAATCCTGACTTCTGAAATCAGGTTTGCAGAATCTCTGTTCTGAGAACAAGCTAAAGAAACCGAAAAAACAGAAAGAAAAATGTAAAGTTTTATCATCTGATGTTCCAAAGCAAAAACTGTACTTTTTCTGGATGATGTGAAAATTAAACTTCATAAGAAAATGAAATCAGGTCAAAAAAAATCCCCGTTAAAAACAGGGATTTTGTTGGTAAAGATTATTTCTTTGATTCTTCAACAGAAACTTTACGGAAGTCTTTGAAAAGTTTGCTCAACTCCAAAGCTGATTTTCTAGCTCTTGTTCCAGCTGCTTTATTTCCTTTGTCAGCTTGTTGTTCTGCTTCTTTGCTGAAAGATTCAAATTCAGCATTAATCTTTTCGATTAGTTCTTTCATAGTGTATATAATATTTAAAATTGTTCTACAAATATAATAGTTTACCGTATTCTACAGCTATGATTGCCCGATTTTTCTTTAATAAGTCATTAATTTAAATAAAACCAAGAAAACGGCAATCCAAGTTTTAGAGTGTTTTTGTAGAATTTTACTTAATTTTATTGATATATTTCTAAACTATTGAGAAAAATATTTCACTAAATTTATCACTATAAAAATCGATTTTGAATATCTTAATAAAATTCATAAAATACTATTTTCCAAACTAATAGCTGCATTATCTAATGAGCCATTTTCGTGCTTTCGAATCAGAACAAAAAGCAGAATATGTTTGTAGTCATCGAAGCTGAAAATATATTATGTTAACTTTGACAGTTCAACACCCAAATATGATGACTGTAAAATTTAAAAGCCGGAAAATCCTAATTTTCCGACTAACAATGTTTTTGATGATCGTGCTGTGTACTGGATTAAGCGCTCAAAATGCTGAAGCTTATAATCAGATTTACACTAAAACCTACCTCGATATTTCTCAAAAGGACTTTCCCCGCGCCTTAAAAATAGCAGATTCTCTATATAATATCTCCGAAACGCCTCGCTACAAGGCGAAAAGTCTAATGCTTTCTGCATCTCTATTGCAACAGTCTGGTGAGATAAAAGAAGCTGTGGGTTACGCTCTGAAAGCAGAACAAATCCTGACAGATACCGATGAATACGTATGGAAAGCTAAGATTTCTGGTTTTTTGGCAACCCAATACAGACATCTAAAATTGTTTGACCAATCGAAAAAATATATTGACATTACCACAGAAACTATTTCGAAGATTGATGACCAAAAGCTTGTGAATCAGACGATGGGTTTTCTGTTGCAGGAAAAAGCTTATTATGAAATTGAGCAGAAAAATTACAGAAAATCTATCCAAATCATCAATGATGCTACAAAATATTTTGAGCTGAGCGGACAGAAAAATCCTTTTTTGGCTGCCAATAATGAACAGTTATTAGGATTGAGCTATTATGAGCTGAAAGATTATAAGAAATCAATGGGTTTTTATAATCAGGCCTTAGAAAAGTTAAACCAGATGCCCGATAATTTTCTCAAAGCGCTTGTAATGAATGGTATGGCTCAAATCTACATCGACCAAAAAGATCCTGAAAAAGCTAAACCGCTGATCGAAAAAGCGCAAAAAATAGCGGAAGATTCACCTTATCTCAGTTTGAAAAGAGAGATTTATGAAACATCACAACATTACTATGCTTTGACGAAAGATATTGATAAAATTGAGGAATCAAAACAGAAGCAAGACTCTGTCATTGAGAAAATTACTGACAAATCTTCGGCTTTCATTAATGATTCTTTTACCAAGCTGAAAAAAAGCAATGATGATAATGAAAGCAAGTCCAATCAAAAAAATTTGGTGATTGCATTGGCATTATTTATATTGGCATTAGCTATTGTATTCTTTGTATTTTACAGGAAAAATCAAAAGGAAAAGTTTAGAAAAATCCAGCAGATTGTTGATGAGATTGAACAAACAAAATCACGAGTAGTACAAACGGAAGAACAAGAAAGTATTGAAATCGATGAAATGGAATTAGTTGAATCTGCACCTGCAAACGAAACCGAACCAGAATCTCAGGCATTGATGACGCCTGCAACTGAAAAAAAAATCCTCAATAAACTGGAAAAATTTGAACAGTCCGTTTTATTTACCCGAAATAATGTCTCTTTGCCTTATGTTGCAGCTTATTGCAGCACTAATACGAAATATCTGTCTTACGTTGTTAACACCTACAAAAAGAAGGATTTTAAAAATTATATCAATGAATTGCGCGTGAAACACATTATTCATAAACTGAAAAATGACAATCAATACCATAAATATAAGATATCGACTCTGGCTGAAGAAGCAGGATTTTCATCACAAAGCAAATTTGCTGCAGCCTTTAGAAAAGTGACAACCATATCACCTTCCGAATTCTTGGAACATCTTAAATCTCAAAATCTTAATTAAGCTTTCGTTTTTTAAATTTTATTAAATATAATTTAGCAATATTTAAAACGCAATATTTCCTTTATAGGAGATAATTGATGATATTAATCTGTTTATAGAGAGATTAATATAATCAGTTTTTGAGAGGCAAAACATCCCTTTTATTTATTCTTAATAATAAAGTTAAAAATTATTAAATCTCTATTAATAAAGCTTTATTATAGTTCATTTTCCCGAATACGAACTTTCTTTTTCTTGCAAACTCATTTTCATAGTATGTTCTTTGCGCCAGATTTTTAGACTGCTAGAAACAGGATACGAATGATGAAGAAAAACCTGTAGCTTTTCCCGAAAAACACTCGGGAAAAGTTTTTTAAGATAATTTTCAAATTAGTTATAAAAATCGAGGTTCTGATAGGCTGAAGTACATATTTAACAACACACAAAATGACAAGAAAAATTTTAAACTTTCTAACCAAAGGAAGATTTTTATGCATTGTAATTATCCTCCTGAATTCCAATTTTCTTTTTGCTGATGGATCAAAGAATCTCTATCCTAGTGGTGTTTCCGGAGGTAGAGCTTTCCTGTACAGTAACGCTTACACAACATCGGGTACAACTCTGGCATCGTGGCCATTCAAATCCCGGGGAACTCATTATGCTTATGTAAAATCTGGCGAAATTATACACGCCGCATCCAGCGCACAAGGAATCGGAAACGGAAGAATTACTTTGACGGCTCCCGATGGAACTACTTATACTTCAGCTAACAATACAACAGGACAGATTAGCAACAGAGCAGCAGAATTAGCTGGCCCTAGATTGTTCGCTCAAGCAGCAGGATCTAATCGTTATCTGACATTTAACCGAACTGCTGCAGCAAACCAGGTTGGTATCTGGAAAATTGAATTTACCCCAACGGGTGATGTTAATTCTTCCGCAACACCAACTGTAACAAGTATTGCTGCAGATGCCGACTGGGCTCAGGCAGCCACTTCGGAATTAATATCCGCCTGGGATGTTTCTGTAGAATCTTCCGGAGCGTGGATCCCGGGCAGGGTTTATTCGAATGTTGTTAATCTTCACCTCAGCAGCAGCCAAACGACTGGTTTTTACGGACAAGTATATGCCTTAACAAAAGACGGATACATCTACAGAGTGAACAATAATGGTAATAATGGTGTAGGATTTACATTCTTTGTCAACAACAGAGGATTTATTTCCAACAACAGTTCCACATATAAAAGTATCAATTTTTCAAGCGGAATCTCTTCATCCGTGCAGTCACCACTTGTAGCAGATACCGCAACAGATATTACTTATAAAATATTTTACAATCAGCCCGCAACAGATATGCCTGCCACAGCTTCAGGAAGTGTTCCAGGGAATAGCACTTGGTTGAAAAACAATGTTATCCAACCGACAGTTCAGAGTGTAAGTCTTGTTGGTGCTGAGACAACGCCTGGACAAGTGAGCAGTGTAAAAGGTGGTTATGTGAAATTTAATGCTGCTGTGCAAGGTTCTTATACTATCACGATAGAAAGTGCATCTGTACCATCTACTTTTACAACGAGAACTCTTACAGGAATAGCAACAGCTGGAGACAACAGTGTGTTTTGGGATGGGAAAGATGGAAATAACACCAGCTTACCGCAAGGAAACCAGCCTATCCGACTTAAAGTACAGCTTAGAGGTGCCGAAGTTCACTTCCCTTTCATTGATATGGAAATAAATCCTAATGGAATGGTACTGGAACTTCTCAATGGTTCAGATAGCTCAGCAGAACGTTTCCGAGTTTATTGGGATGATAGTGATATAACAAGAACAACTACCAATGATCAGGGTAAAGGATCTAATCCTACTAATGCAAGCGTGAATGGCTCCTTAAGCGGACCAACAGGAACTGGTGGTCACATGTGGGGACAGCAGACAGCTAATACAAGTCCATTAGCTTCTGCCAATCTCGGTAATGGTTTTGGAAATGAGAAATCGATCGATACCTGGTCTTATATCAAGGGGCCTATTGCCCAGACAGAAACCCCGGTAGTCATCAAAACTGCAGACTTACAGATAACTGCTGTTACCCCAAATAAAACCACTTTAGCGATTGCAGATCAGATTACTTACACTGTTAAAGTCAAAAATAATGGTCCGAGTGGCGTGGAAAATTCACCATTTACATTCAAGATACCGCCAGGTTTTGATCCTCAATCCTTTACATTTAGCGGTAATTCTTGTGGAAGTGAATCTGTTGCTTTGGTTTATAATCCTACAACGCACACCTACTCTTCACAACTGACTTTGCCAAATGGCTGCGAGATTACCTACACATTCACTGTGATGGTTACAAGCGCTGCTACAGCCGGGAATGTTCAGGTTCAGGCAACTATTCTGAGGCCCAATGATGTTACAGATCCTGATGCTACCAATAATACACCAGGTGTCCAGCCAACCAATGCACAGTATGAATGTACAAACAATGGTCAGGGCGGTAACTGTAATAATATTTTAAATAACAATTTGGTCAATTTTACTCCAGGTGAGATATGTACTGAACCTGTCAATGGAAACACGTTCCAATGGAATTTTCCCAATTCGTCAGATCCTGTCGTTACACAGAATATCACGCAGCCAGCATCTAATTACGGATTTGTTTTTGATATTTATGAACTGGACAATTCCTTCAATCTCAATATTAATGGAACACTGATAGCAGCGCAGGAGTTACAATTCCAATCATCTGGCACCTCAGGAATTAATGTACGATTTGCTGATGGTTCTCAATATGAAACAAACACGACTCATAATGGTTCTGCTGCTGACATCTGGCAAATGAGAGGAAACCCAGCTAATCCCTTGATCCGAGTTTCTGTCAGCCCATCAGGAGTTATTTCATTATATGGCAGCAAAGCTTCTTATGGACCTCTTTATCCACTCGTTCTCACCAACGGAAATACATTAAATACAATAACCTGGAACCATTCAAGCACAAACAATATTACAGTGACTCAGAATGTAGTTGGTGTAACAATTATGGACGGTTATGGCTATGGACTCAATATAACACCTTGCGCCTGCTTCAGACCAGCGGTAATAACAGGAAATGGTCCAGATACTAAAATGGGAATTACTCTTCTGAAAAGAGCGGGCAGCAATGCACCGGGAAATTGGCCAATGGTAAGAAAATCAGGTCATATTGCACTAGAATCTAATACAAAAGGATTCGTGATTACCCGTCTGTCAACTGTAGAAATCCAGGGACAAACTACTCCAACGGTTATTGCACCAAAAATTACCAGTCCGCAAGAAGGAATGATGGTGTATGATACCACTGCAAAATGTCTTAAGATTTATCACGATGGCCTATGGAGCTGTTTCAACAAACAAGCGTGTCCTTAAAACAATTTAAATTTTAATTAATAAAAAAAATGAAAAATTTATTCACAGTTATAAGTATACTAACCTTTAATACTTTATTCTCTCAGGTTATTATTGGTAATGCAACAGGAACAGTTCCTGCGGGTCAAAAAGCTTCTGTTCTGTTAGAATTCGCTTCAGGTGAAAACAAAGGTATTATCCTTCCCTATCTAAGAACACTTCCGTCTGGAAGCAGCCTTGTGGAAGGAACTTTGATTCTTGATGCAACAGATGCAACAAAAGCTAGAATCAGATACTACAATGGCGTTACAGGAATGCAGTCATCTGACGGTTGGTTTGATCTAAGTAATGGTAATACGGCTGATATTTCTTCTTCATTGGCATCACAACCGACCATTGCTACAGTCCCGGAAGATGCAGCGGCGAAAGTAATTATAGGCTCTAATACTACTTCTGCGGAAGGCGTTTTAGTATTAGAATCTGATACTAAAGCAATGGTTTTACCAATGGTTGCCAGTACAGATGATGTTCCGGATCCTGCACCGGGAATGATGGTTTACATCAATAAAGAAGGCGCCAAAAGACTGGCCATTTATAATGGCGCAGCGTGGACATTCTGGATGGCACTATAAATAATAGTATTAACTTAATAAATATGGCCGGGCAGTGTTTGAGTTAAGGTTTAATAACCTTACAATTTGTGTTTTTTCTGCCCGGTTTTTTTAAAAATATGAAAATCAGCAACCAAAAGAGGATCGAAAAACTTGGCATATTTTTAATATTTGCTATATTTTTAGATATATTCGTGATCTGTGCACATTGGTTAATTTTCAAACAGCCAGATTTATTTATGATGTTACTGTTGACTTTGTTCATCATCTTGAATGTCTGTCTTTTCAACTTAGAATATACAGAATTTGAAAACTCAGGTCTAGTGATTTCAATTAAGAAAAAGCATGTTTTTCAAGGTAAAGGTTTTGTACAGCCGATGTTGGAATTTCCAGTTGAATTACTTAAACATTATGAGCTTAAATCAAATGCAGTTTATTTGAATGTAAACATTAGCAGATCAGGCTCTGAAAAAATTCATTTATTTCGTATTGGAATCAATGGTTTTGGCAAAAAGGAAAAGACCAAAATACTCTCACTTTTACAGCCTCAGGAATTATAATTGACATTTTTTCTCTATACAATGTCCGTTTTGTCCAACTCCGTACGTACTTATTATTATTTAAAATGATTTAATCGGCTGAACTTTGCTTTCTCAAAAAATAAAGTCTAGACGAGAATTATTATGATAAAAGAAAGTGATAAAAGCACAGAGATAACGGAAACTTATCGCGATTCTGTAGCTACAGTCGCAAAAGACGGAAAAAGAATTTGGGTGTTTCCAAGAAAACCTAAAGGCCAATTCACCAATTATAGAAACTACACCAGCTACCTTTTTCTAGCCATATTTTTCCTGGTTCCTTTTATCCGAATTGGCGGAAATCCATTATTTCTATTCAACATTCTTGATAGAGAATTTTTCATTTTCGGTCAGCCATTTTATTTGCAGGACTTTTTTATTTTAGGTTTAGGCGCTGTAACATCTGTGATTTTCGTAATGGTTTTCACCATCGTTTACGGCAGGATTTTTTGTGGATGGCTTTGCCCGCAAACCTTATTCATGGAAATGGTATTCCGTAAAATTGAATATTGGATAGAAGGCGACAGAAACAAACAAATCAAACTTGACAAGCAGGAATGGGATTCTGAAAAAATCACGAAAAGAGTTTCCAAGTGGTTTGTATTTTTATTGATATCTCAATTGATTTCTACTTTCATGTTCATCTACATCGTTGGCTACGAAAAGGTTTGGGACATTATGATCGCTGGCCCGGCAAAATATCCAGTCAATTTTGTAGTAATGATTTTCTTTACCGGAATTTTCTATTTCGTATTCGCCTGGTTAAGAGAACAAGTCTGTACGCTGATTTGCCCTTATGGAAGACTGCAAGGCGTATTGATTGACAAGCATACCATCAATGTACATTATGATGTAAAGCGTGGAGAAAACCGTTCTAAATGGAGAAATGGAGAAGACAGAAAAGCGACAAAAAAAGGAGATTGCATCGATTGTAAACAATGTGTCGTAGTGTGTCCAACGGGGATTGATATCAGAAACGGACAGCAGTTGGAGTGTATCAATTGCACCGCTTGCATCGATGCCTGCGATGAAGTGATGCTGAAAGTCGGTCTTCCGAAAGGGTTAATCAGATATGCTTCTGAACACGAAATCGAAACGCAATCTAAATTCAAATTCACAATGCGGATGAAAGCAACTGCAGCAGCTTTGGTTGTTTTAATCGGATTAATGTCTTATCTGTTGAATGACAGAGGATTGATGGAAGCCAAATTTCTAAAATACCCAGGTTCTACTTTCATCATCAAAAATGAAACAATCAGTAATACTTACACTTATACCATTATCAATAAATCGAATGAAGATTTGAAGCTCGAATTCCGGGTTCTGAATTCTAAGACTGCAAAACTGGAAAGTTATGAGAATCTGCCAATCAAACTTAAACGAAACACCATCAAAAAAGGAGATTTGAAAGTGAATTTCCCGGAAAGTGAAATCAAATTAAGCAAACAAAATATAGAAATTGGCGTTTTTGACACGTCCGGAAAAATGATTGCGTCGTATGAAACGATCTTCGAAGGACCGTTTAAATTGTCTTTATGATTCTTTTTTGTAATTGATTTGATGCAAAGCCAGAAACTCTGACGGCGAATTCCCGACGTGCTTTTTAAAGAACCGGGCGAAGTAAGGATATTCTTCAAAACCTAATTTGTAGGCGATGTCTCCAAGACTTTCATCCAGATAAACCAACATTCTTTGGGCTTCCAGGACGCTTCTTTTTGCAATAATTTCTGATGCTTTCATTCCAACAACAGATTGCGAAATGCGGTTGAGATGTTTGCCGGATATGTGAAGTAATTCTGAGTAAAAACTTACTGATTTATTGGACAGAAAATGCTTTTCAATCAAATTTTCAAATTCCTGAAAAGTCTGCAGATAAGATGAGGAAACTGCAAAACCCAGATTCTTTTCGTCTTCCAGAAATAAGCGCGAAGATTGAATCAAAATATTCGAAATCGAGTTTCTAATCATATGTTCCTTCAGCAAAAACTGGTTGCAAGTTTCATCTCGTAATGTTTCAAAATAAGAGGTCATCAAAGTAAAATCCTGATTTTCCAATTGCAGCAATCTCGGAAAATTCACCGAAGCAAAAAACGGAAAAGCCTTGATTTTTAAATCAATATAATGAAAATCAAAAAATGATTGTGAAAAGAAAAATATAAAACCTTCCACGTCATCCGACAGTTGCCAGCTGTGAACTTGCCCGGGCGACATAAAAAAGACACTTCCCTTTTTCAGTGGATAAGTATTGAAGTCTATATCGTGGAAGCCTGACCCTTTCGTAACACACATTATCAAATAAAAATTGTGACGATGCGGACGCTCAATATGCTTATGACTTTGTTTAAGATGACCTTGCAAGGTATTAAAGTAAAATTCAGCAGACTGTTCTACTTTTTGAAACAAATTGATATCAAGGACTTTAATGGGATTCAATAGAGGAAATATATTTAATTTATAAGAATTCGATGCCGTAACGATTCAAAAAAACATTACAAAAGTTCTTTTGGTAATTCTATATTATTCTTCTTCATAAAGTCACGTAATTCATTATATTTCGTCTCATAACGACCACCACCGCATTGATCAGAAATACTGCAGACGTCTGATGGTTTGATATCCAAAATCGCTGAAACTTTGGTCAAAATATCAAGATTGACCTTCACTTTAGAATTTTCTAAATCGGAATAAGCTTTCTGCGAAATTCCCATTTCAAAAGCCATATATTCCTGAGTAAAGTCTCTTTCCCTTCTTATTTTTCTGATATTTTTTCCGCACAATTCCATGGTTTCGATTTTTAGTAGTTTTCAGTATAGTTTAGAAGTAAATCTATTGGTAGTACACAAAGCTACAAAATACCTTTGTCAAAATATAATAACGGACGTATGATATTTATTTCCATCAAAAGTGCATTCTGAAAAGCGCTGCGAAAATAAAATATTCTTGACCTCAAAACGTAAATATGGAGACACAAAAATTTCATTACGACAACAATATCGTCAGAGCATTTCTCTATGCCACCGTAACATTTGGAATTATTGGATTTATCCTGGGACTCACAGCAGCTTTGATGCTTTTCTATCCCGAATTGCCAGAATTTTTATTCGGAACAGATGATACAACCATTCAGAGTTTACGAAGCGGCAATATTCAGGGATTAATAAATACGCAAGGTGCAATGGGATTTGGCAGAATCAGAATGCTGCACACAAGTGCGGTTATTTTTGCCTTCGTTTGTAATTCTTTTTTCTGCGGCGCTTACTACAGTATGCAGAGATTATTGAAAACCAGAATGTACAGCGATACACTTTCCTGGATTCATTTCTGGACCTGGCAATTGATGATTATTGCGGTCGTTATTACGTTCTTAATGGGAATCAACACATCAAAAGAATATGCAGAACACGAATGGCCAATTGATATTCTGATTACCATTTCCTGGGTAATTTTCGGAATCAATATGTTTGGAACGATTATTAAACGAAGAGTCAGACATTTATACGTTGCAATTTGGTTTTACATCGGAACATGGATTGCGGTTGCAATGCTTCATATCTTCAATAATCTGGAAGTTCCGTTATCATTCACAACTTGGAAATCTTACTCAGCCTATTCCGGTGTTAAAGATGCTTTAGTTCAATGGTGGTACGGTCACAATGCAGTAGCGTTTGTATTGACAACGCCGGTTTTAGGTTTGATGTATTATTTCTTACCAAAAGCAGCAAATCGTCCTGTGTTTTCCTACAAATTATCAATCATTCACTTTTGGTCATTGATCTTTGTTTATCTCTGGGCAGGTCCACATCATCTTCAATATACTTCTTTGCCAGCTTGGGTTCAGGCTGTTGGAACCGGATTTTCAATTATGTTGATTGCACCATCCTGGGGAGGAATGCTGAATGGACTTTTGACCTTACGAGGCGCTTGGGACAAAGTTCGTGAAGAACCAATCCTGAAATTCTTTGTCGTGGCTGTTACCTGCTACGGAATGGCAACATTTGAAGGTCCGCTTTTAGCCACAAAATCTTTAAACAAAATCGGACATTATACAGATTGGGTCATCGGTCACGTGCATTTGGGCGCATTAGGCTGGAATGGTTTTATGGCATTCGGCGTTGTTTACTACTTAGTTCCGGTAATGTGGAGAACCGAAATGTGGTCAAAAAAACTTGCCAACTGGCACTTTTGGTTAGGAACTTTGGGGATTATTTTCTACGCTGTGCCAATGTATATCGCAGGATTTACACAAGGTTTGATGTGGAAACAATTCAATCCGGACGGAACTTTGGTTTACAAAAACTGGTTGGACACCGTAACTGCCATTCTACCCTATTTCAAAATGAGATTTTTAGGCGGTGTATTATATCTCGGAGGTGCCATTTTGATGGTTGTGAATGTTTATAAAACCATTAGAAAAGGTTCATTCCTGAAAAATGTTCCGGCGGAAGCGCCTGCTCTGGCCAATGTCGGACAAGCTAGAAAACAAGGCGAAGGAATCCATCTTTGGCTGGAAAGAACGCCCCATCTTTTATCAATTTTAGCATTCATCGCCATTGCGATTGGAGGAATTGTTGAAATCATTCCGACGCTTACCATTAAAAGTAATATCCCTCAGATATCAGCAGTCAAACCATATTCACCACTGGAATTGGAAGGCAGAGATTTATACATCCGTGAGGGCTGCAATGCCTGTCATTCTCAAATGATAAGACCTTTCCGGGATGAAGTAATGAGATTTGATGGGAAAAATGGGCAATATTCCAAAGCGGGAGAATTTGTTTACGACAGACCGTTTTTATGGGGTTCCAAAAGAACTGGTCCGGATTTGCAAAGAGAAGGTCTAAAAAATCCCGATTCCTGGCATTTCAAACATATGTACAATCCGAGAATCACATCAGCAGGTTCAATAATGCCGCGTTTTCCTTGGTTAATTACCAACAAATTAGACCGTTCTCAGATGGTCAATAAATTAACCTTAATGAAAAACACTTTTGATGTTCCGTACACAAAAGCTCAAATCGATTCTGCCAATCAATGGGCGGACAATCAATCCAAAGCGATTGTGAAGAGAATCTTTTCCGAAGCTGCAGATTTGAAAGGTCAGATGGAAGAAGAGCGAAAATCAAAAGGCAATGACTTTGTCCCATTTGAACAAAGAGAAATCATCGCAATGATTGCGTATCTGCAAAGGCTGGGAACGGATATCAAAACCACCGAAATCAAAACTGCAAGTGTAGAATAATAACCGTGAAAACTTAAATAAAATGAAAACAAGAACTCCCGTATCAATTGGCATCATAGCTACTTTAGGTGCCACTTTTATCATCTTTGAACTGTCAGGTAATTCCGGTTATTTATCTTCTCCTTTTTTCTGGGGATTGCTGGCAGTGATTATTTTTCTTTTTTTGATAATGAATTCCATTGGGGATTTGGTGGAAGAGGCTCGTTTCAAAGCTTTGTCAGACGAAGAAAAACAGGAATATCTGAAAGAAAAAGCCATTCCTTATTTTCAAAGACTTTGGAATTCGGCTTTCAAAAAACAATCAGCGATTGAGGAGAAAACATTGTTGATTGATCACGGTTTCGATGGCATTACAGAACTCGACAACGCCTTGCCAAAATGGTGGATCGGGCTATTTTATGGAACGATTATTTACTGCGTGGTTTATTTGGTGGCTTTCAAATTTACAAATTATGCCCATCCAGATGCCGAATATGCAGAGGAAGCCAAAACACAGCTAGCTTCTATCAACGAATATGAAAAAACTGCTCCGGCAATTGACATCGAAACCGCAGTTTACAGCGCAGATAATATTGCGGAAGGCGAACAGATTTTCAACACCAACTGTATGTCTTGTCACTCAGAATCCGGAAAAGGCGGAATTGGACCCAATCTTACCGATAAAACCTGGATTAATATCAAACAAAAAAGCCTATTCAAAAATGTATTCTGGATGTTGGAAAACGGTTCTCCGAACAATCCTACAATGCGACCTTTCATCAAAGATGGCGTTATCACAGGCAGAGATGCAGAGAAAGTTGCGGCTTACATCTATCACATCAATCGTGAAAAAGCGCCAATCACAGAAGCACAAGGCGGTGCTGCTCCACAGGGAGAAGAAGCGCACTGGGAAGAATAAATTCTCATTAATAAATTTAATTTTTCAGAATCGATTGACCACTATTCTGGTCTTCAACAACCATTTATTTCAACAAATGTTCAATAAACCTCTACACAACTTTCATATTCCTGTAATGGGGCTGGCTTTTACTATAGATACGCCGATTCGTGTTGCTCAATTCGGAATTTCTTCTGTGATTTCAATTATTGATGATGAGATTACAGAAAAAATGCGAAACTTTTACAGTCAAAAATTTAATTTGTCTTTTTCCGCCATTTCAACAAAAACCGATGATCATCGCGCTAAAAGAATTACGGCGTATCTGAATATGGTTGATGATATTGTTCATGAAAAATTTCAGGCTTTCAAAGAAGATTTGGTCAATAAAAAACAAGTTTTGAAGGATTTTATCGACATTCTTCCCAATACATCTGATATCAAATCAAATCTTCAAACTTTTCTTAGCCAGAATAACCTCAATTCAACTCTGAAAAATTTCATTGACACTCACCTTAAACCTGGTTCTATAGATGTCAATATTATGACAAAAGTGGACAAGGATAACTTTAAAAATAAAGAACAATTACCTGTTATTTATAATGATGCTCACGCTTCGTTACGAGGTTTTGCACAAAGCCAGTTATCTTCTTCCGTCGTACTTTCCGCTGGTCTGAATCCCAGATTGTATAGTTACATCGAACAGTTTGAAGATTTTTATCCGGACATTAATCATCAAATCAAGAAAAAAATTATTCTGAAAGTCAGTGATTTTCGCTCAGCAATGATTCAGGGAAATTTCTTGGCAAAAAAAGGACTTTGGGTTTCCGAATACAGAATTGAATCTGGTCTGAATTGTGGCGGTCACGCTTTTGCAACGGAAGGTTTGTTATTGGGACCTATTTTGGAGGAATTTAAACAAAGAAAAAATGAATTGTTTGAATCTGCTCACTCATTAATGACATCCGCTTTAAAAACCAAATCCAGATACATTCCATCTGAAATACTGGAAACGAAAATCACCGTTCAGGGCGGTGTTGGAACTTCAGAAGAGCATCAATTTCTTTTGTCCCATTATGGATTGGATAGCGTTGGCTGGGGTTCGCCATTTTTGCTCGTTCCAGAAGCGACTTCGGTAGATAAAGAGACGAGAAATCTGCTTGCCGATGCCAAGGAAAATGATTTTTATCTGAGTAATCTTTCACCTTTGGGAGTACTTTTCAATACAGTCAAAGGAACCTCTAATGAATTGCTGCGACAATCAAAACAAATTAAAAACAGTCTAGGAAGCTCTTGTCCAAAAAAATTTCTGGCGCTAAACAAAGAATATGATTCTGAAGGAATGTGTATCGCCTCAAAAAAATATCAGACTTTGAAATTGCAGGAATTGGAACAAGAAAAATCTGTGATGACTGCTGAACAAATCTCTACAAAGAAAAATAATATTACGGAAAAAGCCTGTCTGTGCGTTGGTTTGGCCAATTCTGCATACCTGGAAAATGATATAAAAATCAAAGGTGAAAAGCAAGGTGTGGTGATTTGTCCGGGTCCAAATCTCGCTTATTTTGATAAAGAGGTTTCTCTGTCGCAAATGGTTCAGCACATCTATGGAAATACGAATATTCTTCGGGAATCATATCGTCCGAATCTATTTATCAATGAACTCAAAATGTATGTTGATTATCTAAAAAAAAACCTGCAGGAATCTCTGGATGTGAATGAGAAAAAATGGATAACTTTCAAGAGAAATCTATTGACCGGCATTTTTTATTATCAAAATCTGTTTGGGAAAACGACTTATTTTCAGGAGGAAATGGATGAGATTAAAGATGAGCTGTTGAAATATAAGTTTTTGGTGGAATAAAATAGCAAATTAATTTTTCAGTTCTTCACTAGTATAATTTTCACTCGCCAATTTCAGACTTTTAGCAATTCTTTGTTTCAGTTTTCGAGGTGCTAAAACTTTGATGAATTCTCCCATTCCGAGAATGATTCGTTCCAATTCGAAGTTCAGCTGAACGCAGATTTTGAAAGTTGTCCCCAATTCATCTTCTTCCAAAATGACCTGGGAATGATGAAAAGGTTTGGTTTTCACATAAGGTGCGTGCTTTTTGTCAATAAAGAAAATGACATTCTGCGGACGTTGCGTTTCCGAAACTGTAGCACCAATCACTTCTCCGAAATACCGGTCCGCATTAAAATCTTTATCAATATAAACCGAATTTTCATCAACCTCAATCTCTTCCATCCTATCGAGCGCCAGATTCATAATACTGGATTTATGAAAACAAATCAAAAACCAGCGGTTGTTATACTCTTTCAACAACTGCGGATGAACTGTCAGAATAGTCAATTCTCGCGCCTTGAAACTCTTGTAGCAAATCTTCAAAACCTTCTTATTAAGAATACTTTCGTACAGAATATCGATATATTCCAAACCTTTCAACTGTTCATTTTTATCAAGATGAATGATTGATTTCTGATTCGTAGATTGTATCGAATCTTCCAGTTTCTGAATCACACCATTCATCTCCCTAAACATCGAAAAATCCTTAAACTGTTTCAAAATCTGAATCGCATTATTCATCGCTTTCAAATCATTCTCATTCACAGAAATCTGATGAATGCTGTAATTTGGGTCGCTGTAACGGTAAAATCGCTTTTCATAAACTTCAATCGGCGCCTCATAACCGAATTTCTCACTCCGCATATTCTGCAAATCCAGCTGAATCGTCCGTTTGCTCACAAAAGATTCCTTGCCCTCGAACTCAAACAAAGCCTCAGAACATTCGTCCATCAAATCTTCCAAAGTATATTTTTTATACGTATTCTTCAGACATTTGTCCAAAGTTTTGTACCGGATTAAAGCATTTTTATTCGATGACATTAATAAGATGATATTTGTGAAAATTCCCCTCCCTTGGAGGGGCGACCAAAATTCGCAGAATTTTCGTCGGGGTGGTCAATCAGTTATTTCTCCTTCAAAGCCTCACCCTCAAACGCAACTCCATCCCAACCAAAATTCATAAAATTCCTGATATTCTGATGGTCTTCTCCCTCAGAATTTCCCAAAACATCAGATCTATAAAAATCACCAAACAATGCCAAAGTCTCATCTTTCGTTAAATCATTCAATTTCGCAAAACTGAAAACCTTGCAGGAACCATTATTTTGGTCAGCTTCATTAACAGTATTTCCATTTGTAAATTTCGTCGGCGTAAAGCCATAATGCGCATCAATAAAAGCAATCACTTCTTTGAAATCAATAGTCTCAGGCGAATTTTTCAGTTGTTCTAAAATCATAAGTATTTATATTAATTGAATATTTTTCAGTTAGGTAAGTTTGATGTTAAAGCCAATAGCAATAAGCTAATTGCTAACAGCTACTTATTGTTTTTTTATTTATTTTTTGTAGTTCCGAATCCAGATTTTGCCAGGCATTCTGACTCCAGATTCTAACATATTCGAAACCGGAATTTATCAGTACTTTTTCTTTATGCAAATCTTCCAGATATCCGAGATTTTCCGAATATTTATCTTTACTCATACACTCAACAATGATGGATTTTCGTCCTTCTTTTTCCATCAGTATATCAAATTGATAACCGCCAAAATCGATATTTTTAGACAAATGATAATCCGGAAAATCGGTTTTTAATCGGTCAAAAATTCTGTCTATGAAAATATTGGAATCTTTATTTTTATTCAATTCTTTACTGAATCCAAATTGATCCAACATATTCAAAATCTCCATTCTCTGACTTTCATTTTCCCCGCTTACCGCTTTGCAATAAGCCAAATAAGCATAGAAAACCGCCTTTCGATTATTCGAACCTTCCTGTTGCAAAACGTCTTTGTAATTTGAAAAAATTTCTTCTGGAATCGAGTTGCAGACATAGATTTTTTCCTTCGCTCGGGTGATAATTACATTCAGTAATTTGTAACCTTTTGTATGGTTCACAGGTCCAAAACTCTGGATAAATTTACCGCTCGCTTTTTTCCCATAAGTCGTAGAAATAATGATAATATCGCGTTCATCACCCTGGATATTTTCAAGATTTTTGATGAATAATCCAGATGCTTCCAAACCTTGAAGTTTCTCTCTGAAAGTTTCATTTTCCGGCAGATTGACCTTCTGTACAATTCTTCTTTTAATGTAATTTCTTTGAGAAATGTTAAAGGTCGCAATCCCAACAGAAGGATATTTCCCATCTTTCAAAGGTTGAATAGTTTCCAGAATTTCCAAAACTTTTTCCGCTTCTTCCTTATTCGTGTGATCATCAAAAATGCCATCAATTTGGAAAAACTCAATCGGTTTATTGTCAGATTTCGTAGGAAGTGGTTTTAGCCTCGAATTATAGAAAGCGTGGTTAGAAAAGTCGATCAAATATGGATGTTTGGAACGGTAATGGAAATCCAGATGGTTCTTTTCATAGTTGTTTTCCATCGCATAATCCAACAGCGACTCGATATTCAGCATCGCATTTTTGTACGTGATTACTTCGGTTTCAGATTCGATATCATCTTCGTCTTCAATCGATCCGTCAAACACTTTGCTGAAATAATTGGAAGGTGGCATCTGATGTTCATCGCCGGCAATAATCACGTTTTTCCCTTTCAGAATCGCTGGCAGATTATCTTCCAGTTTCAACTGACTGGCTTCATCAAAAACCACATTGTCAAAATAGAAATTCTTACCCTGAAAAAGATTACTGCACGCATCTGGCGTCGTCAAAACAATAGGAAAAAAATGCGTGAAAAGGTCAATATCTTTCTGCACAATTTGTCTCAACGTCAATCGTTTGTGATTGATACTGCTTCGCTTATTATAAAGATTTGCAACCGTCAAATCTTTATTATTCTGCTCAAATTGTTTCACCGAATTCTGCTGAGAAACATTCCAAAAATACTGCACAAAACTCTTCTGGGAAATTCCCAATTGCTTGATTTTCTTAGTAATTTCTTCATAATTCTTCTCATTGAAATTCAGTTTCGGATCAGAATAATGATTGAGCAACAATGGATAATAAGCCGAGAAAAAGGAAGATTCCCAATTCGAAACCGGATATAATTTTTCTAAAATCTGTTTCTGAAAATCAGACAAAACGTTGTAAAAACTAAACCAGCTAAACGCCTTGAATAAAGGATTTTCAGGATTACTCCTATAAGTTTTATGAAGATTTAAAATTTGACTAATGTGGCTTTCAAAAGATAAGAACGTATTCCCAAAATCAAGATCTCTAATCCACCGATCGTTCGAAATATTTTTTCTCAATTGCTGAATTCTCAGCGAGATCACTTCCGTTTCTTTTCCAGAAATAATTGGGTCAAATGAATTCAGAAAATCAATTCCCGCAAAACTTGTTTCTAATTTTGAAAGAAATTCTGCCTGAACTTCCTGCACTTTTTGTCTGTAACTGAGGATCTCATTTTTGTTATTCCAAAGATTATCAGACAAATTTATAGTCGGGAAAAATTCTTTCAAACTGATTTGCTTCACAGCCGAACTCAGTTCCACCAACCGCTTCTGAGTCTTGATTTTATTTTTCTTGGTTGATGAAAACAACGCCGATAATTTATAGAAAAATCCATTCGTGATTTCAGGGTTGACTTCCTCCGAATTTTGATTTAATGTCGAAGTCAAAACCTCTGTCTCATTGATTAATGCAGAAACTTCCTGCAAATTTTTACCAAATTCCTGCTTCCGCCTTTCCTCATAAACAGGTTTAAAATCATTAATCAAACTCTGAATTTCCTTCCAGGAATTTTCATAATTCTGAAAAGCCGAATCCAGATGCTGCTGACTGCTATGGAAATTATCCTGAATTAATTTTTCAGGATTAATGAAAGTCGAACTTTCAAAAGGTTTGAAGGCTTTGTATAATTCTTCCCCATTTTCCAGAACATTGTTGATAATTTTAAACTCATCTTCGGAAAAATAAAACTTCAGATGTTGCAAGTCAATCGGTTCTTTAGAATCCTGATATCGCAACAGATTTCCTACAATATCCGTCCAATTCTGATTCGGCAACAATTCAGAATTCAAAAGTTCGTGAACCGCATTAATGTTATTTTTATGCTGAGTAATTTCCGCCAACTGATTCTGCAAAGACTGCTCAGAATAAGGCTGAATCAGCTTCTTAAAATCTGCCGAATCAATCGTATTTCGTACAGAATCTACCACAGTTTTTCGGTCGGTAGAAGCGTCTTTTATCATTATGCAATAGCGTTCCAGTCCCAATTTCTGCAACGCATTATACAGAACTTCCAGCGCTGTTTGCTTCTCACAGACCACAATCGTTTTCTGCTTATTCTCCAACGCATTCAGCAAAACTGCCGTCAAAGTTTGACTTTTCCCCGTTCCCGGCGGACCTTGAATCAATATTTTAGATTGAGATTTCAAAGACTCTAAAATCCCCTGCTGAGAAGGATCGGTTTCTACAGACGTAATGGATTGAAAGCTTTCTTTAGTGAAATTCTCCAATGGCTTGAAATCCTTTTTCAGTGTTTCATAATCATTGATGATATTCTGCTTCTGAACTTCGAAAATAGAGAAAACTCCGGATTTTACAATCGTCGCATCGCCTTTTTTTGGCAACAGACTTTCGTAGGAAGCTTTGGCTTTGATGAACGGAATCTCCTGATAATTATCTAAAATAAAATCCAGATTCTGCGTGATTTTCAACTGATCCAATAAGGTCTGACAGATCGAAAAAAGCTCTGGTTTATCAATTTTCCCATCGGCAAGCATCTCCTCAGGAATCTGCTGGATGCTAATGCCGGAATCACTTTGCAAATGATTGATGAGAACTTCGTTGACATAGATTGGGTCATCTTCCGTCCGGGTGATTTCCCACGTATTCAGTTCATTGACAGGTTTTATCGCCACAGACCAAATCAAAATCGGCGATGCAGAAATTTGCCCGTCCATATCTTTTCTGATGAGAATCGGGAAACCAAAGCCCAAAGAATTAATCCCTTTTTCTGACTGAATCACTTCATTCTGGAAAATCAGATTCTCCAGACTGGTCGTCAGTTTTTCCAGCGCAGTGGCTTTCTCTTTCTCTTTCGAAACTTCGGCAATCACAGAATGAGGAAACAATTCTTCTTGAGTTTTCCTTTCGTCCTCCAAAAGATAACTGTCATTCTTTGGCGTCTCAGTAGTTTTTTGATGGATTGAGAATTTGAAATTCACATTTTTCTGCGTCAACAGATTGACGATAAAATGCTCAGGCAGACTTTTTTGGATTTCAGACAGTCGGGCCAAATCAAATTTATACCTGGAGTTCCCCGGAATCGCATTCAGATGAACGCCTCTCCTGTTACCGGTTTTTAACTTATTCTGAAAGGCCTCAAAGATTTCCGGATTCAAATGCTCCATTGTGTTTTAAAATAATTTTAATAAAAATAGAAAATAATTTCTACAACGCAAAAACATTGCGCACTTACACAATTTCTTTGCATCATCAAATAACAACAAAACAACTAAGAAATAAAAACCCGCAGCCCGACTTGAATGGAAATCCTTTTTTGTGGCTGGAAAAGTTAAGGCAAAAAGATTGACTTCGTCGAACCACTTCGTTAGGTTTGGGAACGGAAGGCGGAAAAACTGCCCAAATAAAATTTAAAAAATTAATAAAATGGAAAATAAAATCACAGGAAACGAATTAATCGCTTTAGGCTTCACACCAAAAAAATGGTTCGCCGAAGCTTTGGAATACATCAATGACAATCAATTAAACGAAACCCAAATGTTGGAATATCTGGAACAATTCAGATTGCCAGACCCAATTCCGCTATTGGAAAATCTCGCAGATTTCATCATCAACATCAAAGCAGAAAATGACAGCGAGAAAGACAACGTGGAAAAAGTCATCAACACAATGAAGGTCTTGATGAAAACACCAACCTTAATCAACGGCGCTATTATGCCGGATGCTTGTCCGACAGGTCCGGAAGGTCACATCCCGGTTGGCGGCGTGGTGGTCGCGAAAAATGCCATTCATCCGGGATTTCATAGTGCAGATATCTGCTGTTCTGTGATGCTGACAGATTTTGGAAAAGTGAATCCGAAAGATGTTTTGGACACCGCCCATTCCATCACACATTTCGGTTACGGCGGAAGACCAAGAGGTGAACAAATGCCAATGTCTCAGGAATTGATGGATGCTTTCAGAGAAAACCTTTTCCTGAATGATGAAAACCTAATCAGCATCGCTCGTTCGCATATGGGAACTCAAGGAGACGGAAATCACTTTCTGTTTGTTGGAATTTCCAAAAAAACAGGAAACACAATGTTGGTAACCCATCACGGTTCCAGAGCGCCTGGTGCAAAATTGTATGACAAGGGAATGAAGGTAGCCAACCGCTTCCAAATGGAACTTTCTCCGGAAACTTTGAAAGAAAATGCTTGGATTCCTTTTGAAACTGAGGAAGGACAAGAATATTGGGAAGCTTTGCAATTAATCAGAAAATGGACGAAAGAAAACCACGAATCCATTCACAACACTGTTTTGGAAAAATTAAATATCGAGAAACAAGACCGATATTGGAACGAACATAATTTTGTATTCAGAGATGGGGATTTATTCTACCACGCGAAAGGAGCAACACCGCTGGACGACAAATTTTTGCCGGATATCACAGGTCCGAGGTTGATTCCTCTGAATATGGCGGAACCTGTGTTGATTGTTCAAGGGACAACCAACGACAGAAATTTAGGTTTTGCTCCTCACGGTGCAGGAAGAAATTTCAGCAGAACGCAACACAAAAAATCCCTGGCTCACAAAACCATCGAAGAAGTGTTTGAAGAAGAAACCAAAGGTCTGGACATCCGTTTTTTCTCCAATGAAATTGATATTTCCGAATTGCCTAGTGCCTACAAAAGCGCCAAAAATGTAAGAGCTCAAATCGAAGAATACGGACTTTGCGAAGTTCTGGACGAAGTGATGCCTTATGGTTGTATTATGGCAGGCGATGTGGGGAAGAATGCGCCTTGGAAGAGGAAGAAGAAATATTTTGTGAAGAAATAGAATTTCACATTAGATAATCCTGCTTTTAGCAGGATTATTATTTTAATGCAAATTGTTAAACTATATCAAAACCAATCCCAATGTAATTATCCATAGCTTTGGGTTGTCTTTAGTTTGAAATATCAATTACAGAAAAATGAAGAAATCAATCCCGGTATTATTGGCTTTTGCATCACAAATCACTTTTGCGCAATTATCTGCGGATAGTATAAAAGCGATTATCAAACAGGAAGTTGCCAACAAAAGAAGCAAAAGCATTGTTGTTGGAATCATTGATAAAAACGGAAGACAAATCTATTCCGAAGGCGTTTTGAGTGATAAAAATCCCGTTTTGCCAGATGGAAATACAGTTTACGAAATCGGTTCTATCACAAAGGTTTTCACCTCTCTCCTATTGGCTGATATGAGTTTGAAGCACGAAGTCAATCTGAATGACCCAATCTCAAAATATCTTCCTAAAAACGTAAAATCACCAACTAGAAACGGAAAAGAGATTACCTTATCCAATCTTTCTACACATCGGTCAACTTTCCCGCGTTTCCCTTATAATGTTGACCCGAAAAATCTGGACCAGCCTTATGCAGATTACAGTGTGAAGCGATTGTATGAGTACGTTTCTGATTTCAAGCCAAGTTTTGACATCGATTCCAAATGGCAATATTCCAATGTTGCTTACGGTGTGTTAGGCGAAATTCTGACTTCAGTTGCTCATCAAAAGAATTACGAAAACTTTGTGGAAGATGTCATTTGTAAACCGCTACAGATGAAAAGCACAGTGATTACCTTTACTCCTGAAATCAAAAAAAGAGCGGCAATCGGACATTCGGAGTATGGAGAACCTGTAGATTTTATCGATTTGGGAGCGATTGAAGCTGGTGGCGGTTTCCGTTCTACAGCCAATGATATGCTGACTTTTGCGGCGGCCAATTTGGGATTTATCAAATCTAATATTTATCCCGCAATGGAACTGACGCATTTACAACAAGCCAAGAAAGACGGTAACAGAGGTTACGTCACACTTGGCTGGACTTTATATAATGACGATGGGAAAAACATTATTTTCAAAGATGGCGGAACGCCTGGCTACAGGACATTTTTAGGCATTGATAAGAAGAATGGATTTGCGGTTGTTGTTTTGTCCAATTCCAATAATGGTGTTACGGATATCGGCAATCACATTATTGATTCGAGTTCCAAGATAACACCTTACAATTATCCTTGGAAGTTGCTGGACACATTACGAGCAATTATTAATCAATCCGGCATAGATGAAGGAATTAACCTTTATAAAAAGTTAAAAACTTCGAAAGAACCGGATTTATATTTCAATGAAAATCAACTCAATTATCTCGGTCACGAATTAAGAAAAGCCAACAAAATAAATGATGCGATTAAAATTTTCGAACTGAATGTTTCTGAATATCCAAACTCTACACTTCCCTACGAAAATCTTGGAGAAGTTTATAAAAGAAATAACAACAAGAAAAAAGCAATCGAATGTTTCAGAAAAGCACAGGAATTGGAACCAGAAAATCCCCGCTGGAAATTTCTAATAGATAAAATTATAAAGTAAAATTATTATCCGTCTCAAAAAGATGGATATTTTTTTTCACCCATTTGTAACAATTCAAAAACTTCCACAACAAATTAATTGACATATCAATAATTGATAAGTCATTTTAAAATTAAGATTATGGAAAAATTAGATTCAATCATATTTTACAACATTGATAAAGCCATCAGAGCTTACAGAAATTACGCACAGAGACAACTGAAAGAAAATGGTTTCAACATCACGATTGACCAATGGCTCATCATCAAAGCGATTTTAGAAAATCCAGAAATTACCCAAAACGAAATCGGAAATCTGGTTTTCAAAGACAATGCTTCTGTCACGAGAATTATTGAATTATTGGTGAAGTCGGAATTCATAACACGAGAAGTTCACGCAAACGACCGCAGAAAAACCAATCTAAGCGTCACCAAATCCGGAAAAGAAATCATCGAAAAAGTTCAGAACCTCATCGAGAACAACAGAAGCGTAGCATTAGAAAATGTTTCAAAAAGCGAACTCGAAGTAATGAACACTGCCCTACTCAAAATATCCGAAAACTGCATCAACACAAAAAATAAATAAAACATATCCATCTGCAAAATCAATAAAATCTGCGAGAAATAAAAAATGAGTTTCAACAATAAAAAATAACACAATGACCAGAATATTTTTAGCCATCCTAATTTGGACAGTGTCTTTTTTCACAACCTTGTTTGCACAGTCCAGCCAGAATTTTTCCTTGTCGGGAACGATTGATTCCGGCAATACGAATCAGATAGAAATCAATCTTTTCAATTCAGAAAACAAATTGATAAAAACCGAAGTTGCCGACCAAAATGGAAAGTTCAGTTTCAATGATTTGATTTCAGGGAATTACAATCTCAAAATCAATAAAAGCGGAACAGAAGTTTATCAATCACAAGTTTCCGTCAATGAAAACATCACACTTCCTTCGATTTCACTCAATGAAAAATCAATTGAAGCCGTGACAATCACCAAAACAAAACCTTACATCGAACGGCAGGACGGAAAAATGATTCTGAATGTAGAAAACAGCATCGCCTCCACCGGAAATTCCGCCTTCGAAGTGTTGGAAAAAGCGCCCGGCGTGAATATCGACAGCAACGACAACATCAGTATGCGAGGCAAAGCAAACCTGCTCGTTCAAATCGACGGAAAAAACACACCGATGACAGGAACCGACCTTGCCAATTACCTCAGAGGAATCCCGTCTTCAACCGTGGAGAAAATCGAATTCATTACCAATCCGTCCTCAAAATACGATGCATCCGGAACGTCTATCATCAACATCAGACTCAAAAAAGACCAGAGAAAAGGAACCAACGGCAGTCTTTCCACGTCTCTCGGAACCGGAAAATATGTGAAGAACAACAACAGTTTCAGCATCAATCACAGGAACAAAAAAGTGAATCTTTTTGCCAATTACAGCTTTGCTTACAGAGAATTTTATAACAAATTGACGTTGGACAGAAACTTCTACGAAAACGGAACGTTCCAAAACGCCTACGTTCAGAACAATTTCCTGAAAATGAATTTCCGAAATCACATCGCAAAAGTCGGGATGGATTATTACGCCAACGATAAGAATGTTTTAGGATTTTCAGTCGGTCTTGTGAGCAATAGATTCGACCCGACGAGCAATAATGACACTCAGATTCTGAATCAAAATTACCAGCCGGACGGAACTTTCAACACCAAAAGCAACAACCGCGACCATTGGAAAAATGCGTCTTTGAACTTCAATCACAAGTATAAAATCGATTCGCTGGGTTCAGAACTCACGACAGATTTGGATTATATCAATTATGCCAACACATCGCTTCAAAACTTCAACACAAGAAATTTTGATAATAATGGAAATCTTTCTCCGTCAAGTCCGGCTAACCCAAATCCCTATATTTTAAAAGGCGATTTGGACGGAAACCTTAACATTTATTCCTTAAAATCAGACCTTACCAAAGTCTTCAAAAAGAACTGGAAATTGGAAACAGGACTTAAAACGAGTTTTGTAAAAGCGGATAATAACCTTCAGTTTTTTGATGCCAGTTCCGGAACTTCCGTTATTGATAATTCTAAGACCAACCATTTCATTTACGAGGAAAACATCAATGCCGTTTATGGAAACGTGATTAAGAATTGGGAAAAATTCAAAGTCAATTTTGGTCTCAGAATGGAAAATACCAACGTGACAGGAAATCAGCTCACAACCAACCAAATCAACAAAAAGAATTACACACAGTTATTCCCAAGTGCCGTTTTTTCTTATGATATGGATGACAAAAACAGCGTAGAACTCAACTTCAGCAGAAGAATTACCAGACCCAATTACCGTCAGCTCAACCCATTCAAATTCTATCTGGACCCGACAACCTACCAAGCCGGAAATCCCAATCTCGACCCGCAAACCACGATGAATTATGAATTCACGTACAGTTTGAGCAACAAGTATTTTGCGACCTTGAGCTACAGCAAAACCAACAAAAACATCACAGATGTCCTGATGCCGATTATCGAGGACGGAAAAACGGTGGTGGTACAGACCAACGAGAATCTCAGTTCCGCTTCTTATTACGGTCTCAACCTGATTGCGCCTGTAAAAGTGACCAAATGGTGGGATATGAACAACAGTGCCAATTTCTATTACGGCAGTTACACCGGCAATATTTCCGACACCAATATCAAGAATCAGGGGAACTTCACATTTGACCTCAACAGCATCAATTCTTTCAAAATCGGAAATGGTTTTTCGGCAGAACTTTCGGGGAATTACAAGGCCAAAGAAGTTTACGCCTATATGTACCTGAAACCGATGTGGTCTGTAAACATCGGTGCTCAGAAGAAATTCAAGAACAACAGCACGCTCAAGTTTTCTTTCAACGACATCTTCTTCAAAAGCAATCCGGAAGCCCGAAACATCTATTCCGGCTATGTAGAAAACTTCATTGTGAGGAGAGACACCAGAGTGGCAACGCTTTCCTACACTTATAACTTCGGTTCAGGAAAATCCGGACAAGCGAGAAAAACTGGTGGGGCGGATGATTTGAAGCAGAGGGCTGGAAATGGGTAAAACAATTGTCATTGTGAGGAAGCCTGTACTGAGCCTGTTGAAGTAACGCAATCTCAACTTTGCAAACATCCTCTTTGTCATTCCGGAGGAATCTATATTAACAATAATTCTAAAGGTTACGGTTTTCCGTAATCTTTATTTTTTTTTACTACTTAACTTAGCACACGCATATTAAACACAAAATCAATCCTTATTCTTAAATTAGTAATCTAAAAACTAAAACATTCTATATATTATGATTTTTAATATTTACTACATTAATTTCCCTAAAGTTTATGAAATAAAAATGATGCTTAACAATATGCTTCTAGCTGGACAGACAGTCGAAAAAGATAAAAGCATTGAAGGAGAAGCTTATCTAAAAACAAAATTAGGATTTAATATTCTTGATATTTTTAAACTTGGTGAAGCTGAAGCAGGTGGAAATATAAAAGGTACTGGCTCTAAAAAAGTATTAGAGACTTTTGAAATAAAAACAACAAAATCTGTAATCCTAGACGAAGTTGTTAAAAATTGTAATCAATTTAATGGTTTTGAAGAGGTTTCGGAAGGGCAACTTATAAAAATTGATGATGTAAAATTAACTTTAGAAAATGAAAGTGAATTAAGGATTGTAAAATTTATGAATAGTGGTGCTATGAAAGACTTAGTCGTTCCAGGTGCAAATGGATTGGATATGAATAATCTTTTTAATTCAATGTTTAAAGACTATGCATATAAAATTAAAGGTAGAATAAATAATGATGATAACATATTAATAAAAATTCCTTTAACATTTGAAAGTGAATTTGAAAGTTCTTACAGCGTTGACGATTTATTTGTCGGAAAAGTCTCTATAATTGGATTATATAAAGGGAAGATAAAAATTGATGATTTAAAAAATTCTTTCCAATATTTTCAAGAATTAGGTCAGCTTCAAAATACCTTTAAAACAAGTAGTAATGAAGATTCTGAAATCGAAGAAAGCCACTATACAACTGATGAATTACATCAAACTTTCAGTTTTACAAGTTCAGGAGATGGGAAAGAATATTATTATATTGATTTATTGGCAATCATTCAAAATGTGAATATTAAATAATTATTATATAAACAATGACTTTATTATTTTATGAAAAAGATGATTTCTATGATTTTAAAGAGTCAAAAGAAATAGAAGGTTATTCTATAATTAGCATCACAAAATATTTACATAACTTCTCTCTAATTGATGAAGTAAATATATATACAGAAATAATTGATATTTCTGCTATTACCGAATACAGCAAAATACAATCAATATTTGAAGAGGTAATTGGTCGTTTCCAAGAAATGCCAATTTTTATATGTGACATTTCTAAACGTGAAGCTCTCGAATACGAACTACGTTTTGTATTTGAAAATTTTGAAAATGTAGATAAAGATTCATTTATTAGAAAAGAAAAAAATTTAATTCCTATTGAAGAGGAAAATTCTACAATTTCAAAAAGACATAGAAAAGTAACCGATTTAAATGATTTAGAATTAAATGAATTTTTCAATGCTTTTAGTTCAAAATTATATGGACATTCAAAATTTAAAGATGATTTTAAGGAACAGATTACAACATTCCGAATTTTCAATAAATTAGGTGAGCATAAAATTTTATCATTTTTTTTAATGGGTGAATCTGGTGTTGGTAAAACAGAAGTTGCTAGAAATATTTTTAATAGCTTAAATGGGAAAAAAAAGTTTGCAAAGATTAATTTTGGAAATTATAGCAATGAATTTTCTTTAAGTTCACTAATTGGTTCTGCTAGAGGATATATTGGCAGTGAAGATGGAGAAATATTTATGAAAGTTAGAGAAACTGATATTGGAATTCTACTTATAGATGAATTTGAAAAATCAAACTCCGTACTGTTTAACTATTTTTTAGAAGTTTTAGAAAGTGGTAAAATGACAAGTTCTCTGGGAGAAGAAATGGATTTGAATGGTTTTATTATCGTTTTCACTTCAAATATTTCAAAAGAAGATTTTAAGAAAAGAATTTCACCAGAATTACGCTCTCGTTTTGACTACAAATGTATTTTCACATTATTAAGTAATGAAAGTAAAGAAAAATATGTAGAATTCAGAGCTGAAAACATTAGCAAAAAAGTACATTCAGAATTTCAAATAGAAATAGGAGAAAAATTAAAAAACTTTTTATTAAATACAATCAACGTCTCTATATATAAAAATATGAGAGATTTAAATAAGCAAATAAAAAAAGAGTTTCTAAATTATCTTACAATTTACCATTTGGAACAAGAAAACAGTGAAAAAGAAATAAATAATAAATTTGGAATTGCTAGAAAATTTCTAAACTTGTTTAACACATAAAGATTACCCCCCGCTAGCGCGAGCGTCCCGCTCGTGCTCACAACAACCCAAAAACCCTAGCCTCCCGCTAGGGTTTCTCATTCCCGATTTAACATAATATTCAATTATTCACAATTAATAACCCAATTAATTGTCATATTCAGAATAAATAATATATTTGGAGAAATAATTAAAACACAATACTGTGTCTTCAACATCAGAAGTAGGCCACGCTAAAAACGTAGCTAACCTACAAAAACTCACAGAGCAAGTTTCCGTTTACACACTTTACAACCCTCCGGTAGCAAGCCTTTCGGTCCCCAATCTCCAAACCCTCTACACCACTGCCGTTGCAAAACTCAGCGAAACGCCAACAAAAACGCCACTACTCTGTCATCCTGAGGCTCTCGAAGGACAATAAAAAAATAATTCCTATTAAAAATAGCAAAATCATCACCCTCCGAATCCACAAAAAAAATCCCCCGAGTTATCGGGGGATTTAATATATATATAAGAACTAATCTTATGCTTCGTTCAAAGGCTTGTGTTCTCCTGGTTGGTCTTTACCTTCAGGGTTCACTTGACTTTCTGGTCTTGGTTTTGGTGCCGGTTTTTCTGGTCTTGGCAACAATACTTTTCTGGAAAGTTTCATTTTTTTACGGTCATCATAACCCATAAATTTCACCTCAACTTGGTCACCTTCACTGTAAGGTACTTTATCAAGACGCGCCCACTCGATCTCAGAGATGTGAAGCAATCCTTCAGTTCCCTTAGCAATCGCTACGAACGCTCCGAAGTCCATTACTTTCACGACTCTACCTTGGTAGATTTCGCCAACTGTAGGTACAAAAGTGATCTCGTTGATCTTCGCAATAGCCTCGTTGATCTTCTCTCTACTCACACCAGAAATTTCGATTCTTCCGATCTCTCCAACTTCTTCGATAGCAATAACGGTATCAGTATCTTTCTGCATTTGCTGAATGATCTTTCCACCAGGTCCGATTACAGCACCAATGAAATCTTTAGAGATCTCTAGCATTACCATTTTCGGAGCGTGAGGTTTCACGTCTTCTCTTGGTGCAGAGATGGTTTCATTTAATTTATCAAGGATATGCAATCTTCCATCTCTAGCTTGTAGAAGGGCTTTCTCCATAATGTCCATAGACAATCCTTGGATCTTGATATCCATCTGGCAAGCCGTGATTCCGTCTGCAGTTCCCGTTACTTTGAAGTCCATATCTCCCAAGTGATCTTCATCACCCAAGATATCAGAAAGCACTGTGAATTTCCCTGATTTTACATCAGTTACCAATCCCATTGCAATACCGGAAACTGGTTTCTTGATTTGAACACCCGCATCCATCAATGCTAAAGTTCCTGCACAAACAGTCGCCATAGAAGATGAACCGTTGGATTCCAAGATATCAGAAACGATACGGATGGTGTAAGGATTTTCTTCCGGGATCATATTCGCCAAAGCTCTCTGAGCAAGGTTTCCGTGACCAACTTCTCTTCGTGAAGTTCCTCTCAAAGGACGAGCTTCACCTGTAGAGAATGGTGGGAAGTTATAGTGTAGGAAGAATCTCTCGTCATAGTTGATCATCACGCTGTCAACCATATTCGCATCTTTCACTGAACCAAGCGTTACTGCTGTCAAAGACTGAGTTTCCCCTCTTGTGAAGATCGCAGAACCGTGAGCTCCTGGCAAATAATCGATCTCACTCCAGATCGGACGGATGGTTTGAGGATCACGACCATCAAGTCTGATCTTATCATTCAAGATCATCTGACGCATCGCTTCTTTCTCAACATCGTGGTAATATACTTTTACGAAAGGTGTTACTCTTTCTAATTCTTCAGCGTTATCAACATATTGAGCCAAGAACTCTTCACGCACCGCTTTGAATTTTTCGCCTCTTTCTTCTTTGCTAGAAGGTGATTTCGCTACTTCATATACTTTATCGTAAGTTTCTTTCCAAACTTTTTCACGGATGGCTTCGTCGTGATTCTCGTGGCTGTATTCTCTTTTCGGGAATGATTTACCAACTTTTTCAGCCAATCTCTCCTGAGCTTCCACTTGTTTTTTGATCTCAACGTGAGCGAAGTTGATGGCTTCAAGCATTTCTGCTTCAGAAATTTCTTTCATCTCACCTTCCACCATCACGATAGAATCTTTCGTTGCTCCAACCATAATGTCCAGGTCAGCAATTTTAAGATCTTCTAATTTCGGATTGATAGAAAGTTTTCCATCGATTCTCACCACTCTCACTTCAGACATCGGTCCGTTGAAAGGAATATCCGTAATCGCGATGGCTGCAGATGCGGCAAGACCTGCCAAATCATCTGGAATAGATTGTCCGTCGTAAGAAATCAATGAAATCATCACCTGAACTTCTGCGTGGAAATCTTCCGGGAATAATGGTCTCAAAACTCTATCTACCAAACGCATTGTCAGGATTTCCTGATCAGATGGTCTAGCCTCTCTTCTGAAAAAGTTTCCAGGGATTTTACCACCTGCATAGAATTTTTCTCTGTAATCTACTGTCAATGGTAAGAAATCTACACCATCTTTGGCTTCTTTACTGGCTACAACAGTTGCTAAAAGCATTGTTCCGCCCATTTTTACTACTACAGATCCATCAGCTTGTTTTGCCAATTTTCCTGTTTCAATTGTGATCTCTCTGCCGTCTGCAAGAGTAATCAGCTCTGTAATTGCTTGAGGTATACTCATAAATTGTTTTGTGTCGCACTCCGTATTGAGTGCTTTAATTAATTATATTTCGTCTAAAAATTTGACGCAAATTTAGTGTTTTTGTTTGGATTTTTTATATTCCGGTGAAATATAGATGAGAATACGCTAATTTTAAACTTCAATCAAGTAAGACAACTCGCTAATTTTCCTTATAATTTGGTAAGTCATTTGTATCTACTTTCATTTTTAATTTATGAAAACCGAAACTTCCTTTCTGAAAAACCCATTCTTCATCTCCTGGATCATTGCTCTTTTATTCTACGCTTTAGAATATGCAGTCAGATCCTCGCCGAGTGTGATGATTGGCGACCTCAAAGAATCGTACGGCGCAAGCACAACAGAAGTGAGTTCTTTGGTAAGTGCTTATTACATCAGCTACTCTATCACGAGTTTGGCCGCAGGATTATTTCTGGATAGAATGGGCGCAAGAAAGCCTGTCTTTTTCGGTATTCTGGTTTTAGCAATCGGATGTTTGCTTTTTGGAGGTTCTTATTATAGTATCGGTTATGCCGGAAGATTGATGCAAGGAATGGGATCCGCAATGGCATTTCCCGCTGCCGTTTACATCGCTGTGAAAGCTTTCTCAGGTAAAAATCTTGCCACCGCCATTGGAATCACACAAACTTTAGGAATGTTGGGTGGTTCGGCTGGTCAGAAACTGAGCAACTCTTATTTGTCGAACGGAAACAGCGTCAACAGCATCTGGATAATTTTCGGAATCATTTCAGTGATTTTAGCGGTTCTTGCTTTCCTATTTACCCCTAAAACAGAAGTGGAAGTAAAAACTGACAAGCCAAAGAATTTCCTCGATAATTATAAAATCATTTTCTCCAATCCTCAAAGTTATTTATCTGGAATGGTTTCGGGATTATTATTTGCGCCAACAACCATTTTCGCAATGATTTGGGGTGTTGATTTTCTTCAAAAAAGCAGAGGGCTTTCCCACGAAAGTGCAACGGTTGCGTGTGCATTAGTTCCGATTGGTTGGGCAATTGGATGTCCGCTTTTAGGTTGGATGGCTGATAAAATCAAACGCAGAATTCCTGTGATTATCGGCGGAGCTGTTTTGATGATTCTTAGTTTATTGCAACTGGCTTATTTACCAAGATTAATGTCAGTGAACATCTCGCTTTTATTAATGGGAATCGGCTCTGGCGCAGCGATGATTCCTTATTCAATCATCAAAGAAGTGAATCCTGACAAAGTGAAAGGCAGCGCAACGGGCGCCATCAATTTCTTGACGTTTGGCGTAACAACACTTTTAGCGCCCTTATTCTCAAAACTTTACGGTTCAAAATTGACGACAAGTTTAAACACCAATTCTTTATTACAACATTCCTTATTATTCTTCGTCATCGGAATCTCTGTCGAAATAATTATATCAATATTCCTTAAAGAAACAGGAAATTTAAAAGCAGAAGAAATTTAGATAAATTAAAAATAGAAATTATTTTCTCGTCACTCTCAGCAAAAGAACAATCACTAAAACCACGGAAAACACAAATCCCAAAACCGCTACCAAAGACATTTCGCCAATTCTCGGTCCGGATTCTGAAACAAAAACAATCGCGGTTGCAATAATATTGGCGCCAAGAATCATCGCTAAAATAAGATTAACAATGCTTGATTTGATGAGTTGATTGGTCTTTTCAATATTTTTAATTTCACTGGAAATGGTGAATTTATTATCATCCAGTTTTTGAAGAACAGAACGCAACTCTTTGGGAATTTCGTCTACGCTGTCTGTGAAATTCATCACTTTGTCCATTCCGTTTTTAAGGAGTTTTTTGGGACTGATTTTCTTCGTTACAATCTTCTTGGTGTATGGATTCAGACTTCTAACAATATCCAAATCGGGGTTGATGGTTCTGCCAACGCCTTCTATCAAACCAATTCCTTTAAACAATAGATAAAAATAATCCGGCATATAAAGTCGATTGTCCTTCAAAACATCTTTCATTTTGTTGATGATAATATGCGGATCAATGTCCTTCAGAGAAGTGCTGTGAACGAAATTTAGAACTTCATTCACATCATTTTCAAACTTCCTATCATCCGGAATCTCGTAACTGACCGCCATTTTCTTAAGCGAACGCACGATTTTATTAGAATTTTTAGCCACAAAAGCAACAATCAGACTCTCCAAAATCTCTTTATCATTTGGTTGAATTTTCCCAACGGCACCAAAATCTATGAAAACCACCCGTCCATCTTTTTTAACCAAAATATTTCCAGCGTGCGGGTCGGCGTGGAAAAATCCGTAATCTAAGATCTGAGAAACAAAAAGCCTTAACCCAACTTCAGAAATCTTTACTGGGTCGATGTTTTGTAGTAAAAGTTCAGCTTTATCCGTGACTTTGATTCCGTCAATAAACTCCATACAAAGAACATTGTTGTTGGAAAATTCGTCATAGACAATCGGAACGTAGGTTTCTTTGTTATTTTTAAAATTGAGAGAAAATTGCTTGATATTATTGCGTTCGTTCACCAAAGAAACTTCTTCCAGCAAAGACTTTTCGAAGGTTGCAATGGCTTGTTTCAGATTTAATTTTGAAGCAATTTCAGAATAAGTGGAAATCAGTTTTACTAAATCTTTAATCAACAATAAATCATCTTCAATAACACTGAGAACATCCGGCTTTTTAATCTTCAAAATCACCATTTCGCCAGAAATCAATGTCGCCTTATAAACCTGAGCAATAGAAGCACTTGCCAAAGGTTTCGCTACGATTTCCGAGAAATGTTCTTTAACCAAAATATTGAATTCATTCTCAAGAACTTCTTCCACATTCATTTCCACAACTTCCACTCTATCCTGAAGTTTTTGCAGTTCCTGAATCAATTCCGGAGGTAACAGATCTTCCCGATTGCTGAAGGTTTGTCCGAGCTTCACAAACGTTGGACCGAGCTCTTCCAAAACCAGTCTTATTCTTTCGTAAACCGTTCCTTTGGAAGTGATTTCGTCTGAATTGGCAAAGCTTTCCTCCGGTTTCTTGCCCATTCTCGCAATCAAATCTTTGAAGCCGTATTTGCTTAAAACAGAGATTAATTTGGCAGAACGTTTGAGTTTGCGTTGTTGTTTGTCGAACATAATTTTAATTTGAGTTTTAGATGGTTCTCAAAAATTATTCCTTTAAAACCTTTTCTTTCTTGAGTTAAGAAAAGTTGGGAAAATCATTACTTCTTCTCCAAATTTTTGATGGATTCTCTCTTCCAGATTAACCATTTCGCTTTCCATAAACTGATCGCGGATTTCGGCATTATCGAACATCAGAAAAAGATTGGTATTTTTTCCTTCATTTAACATATCAGAATGAACTTCTGAAAGAATATATTTTTCTACATCCAACAGATTTTCTACCATTTGATGCAATTCATTTTCTAGATAGATATCCCATTCTTCGACTCTGTTGTCGGTAGCGTGAAAAGTAATACTCAGAATGCTCATATTTTTATTTTTTTTGGATTAATGTTGATAAATTCAGACTGCAAAAATCGTATTTTTTTTGTAAATTAGCCCGTTATAAAAAAGAGAAGAACTCAATGAGTCAGAAACTGAAATAAAGTTCTGATTTACAATAAACTAAAAATATTTATGCATAAGGAAGGAGAAAGGTTAATACCGATCAACATTGTTGACGAGATGAAAACCTCTTACATCGATTACTCGATGTCAGTAATTGTATCAAGAGCTTTGCCAGATGTAAGAGATGGTTTGAAACCCGTTCACAGACGTGTTCTTTACGGTATGTATGGTCTGAATGTATTTTCCAACAGAAAACATTTGAAATCTGCCAGAATCGTTGGAGACGTTTTAGGTAAATATCACCCGCACGGAGACAGCTCTGTTTACGATGCGATGGTAAGAATGGCGCAACCGTGGAGTTTGCGTTACCAGCAGGTAGACGGACAAGGTAACTTTGGTTCTATGGATGGCGATCCGCCTGCAGCAATGCGTTATACGGAGGCTAGACTTAGAAAAATATCTGACGAAATCCTTGCCGACCTGGATAAAGATACGGTTGATTTCCAAAATAACTTCGATGATAGTTTAACTGAACCAAGCGTACTTCCAACAAGAGTTCCTAACCTTTTGGTCAACGGAACTTCTGGAATTGCAGTTGGTATGGCGACGAATATGGCGCCTCACAACCTATCCGAAAGTGTTGATGCAATCTGTGCTTATATAGATAATAGAGAAATTACTATCGATGAGTTGATGAAACATATCATCGCTCCCGATTTCCCAACTGGCGGAATTATTTATGGTTACGATGGCGTTCGTGACGCTTTCCACACGGGAAGAGGACGTATTGTTTTGAGAGCAAAAGTAAGTTTCGAAGAAATCGGAAACAGAAACGCAATTATCGTAACAGAGGTTCCTTACCAGGTGAACAAAGCAGAGATGATTGCCAGAACTGCCGAGTTGGTTAAGGATGATAAACTTCCAGGGATTTATGAAATCCGTGATGAATCTGACAGAACTGGTTTACGTGTTGTTTACGAATTAAAGAACGATGCCATTCCAAATGTTGTATTAAACTTATTATATAAATACACTTCTCTACAGACCTCATTCTCAGTCAATAACATTGCTTTAGTTAAAGGAAGACCTCTACAGTTAAATGTTAAAGATTTGATTCTGCATTTCGTAGAGCACCGTCACGAAGTTATTGTAAGAAGAACAAAATACGAACTCAGAAAAGCACAGGAAAGAGCTCACATTCTTGAAGGCTTTATGAAGGTTATCGGGACTCAGGATTCTTTGGATAGAGCGATTGCTATCATTCGTCACAGTGCGAATCCTGCAGCAGCGAAAGAAGGTTTGATCGAGGAATTCGAATTGTCAGAAATTCAGGCTCAGGCGATTCTAGACCTTCGTCTGGCCCGTCTTACCGGAATGGAATTGGATAAAATCCGTGCTGAGTATGAAGAAATAATGGCCTTGATCAAAGATTTGGAAGATATTCTGACCAATGAACCAAGACGTTATCAAATCATTAAAGATGAACTTCTTGAAATCAAAGAAAAATACGGTGACGAAAGACGTTCTGAAATAGATTATGCTGGTGGAGAATTCTCTATCGAGGATATGATTCCGGATGAAAAAGTGGTTTTGACGATTTCTCACGCTGGTTACATCAAAAGAACATTACTTTCCGAATATAAAGTACAATCCAGAGGTGGCGTTGGAAACAGAGCGGCAACTACGAGAGATGAAGATTTCCTGGAATATATCGTAACGGCTACCAACCACGAATATCTATTATTCTTTACAGAAAAAGGAAAATGTTTCTGGCTCAGGGTTTTCGAAGTTCCGGAAGGTTCTAAGACGGCGAAAGGCAGAGCGGTTCAAAATCTGATCAACATCGAACCTGATGATAAGATTAAAGCTTACATCAGAACGAAAGACTTGAAGAATCAGGAATACATCAACCAAATGAATGTGGTGATGATTACCAAAAACGGAACCATTAAGAAAACATCACTGGAAGCTTACTCAAGACCGAGAACAAATGGTGTGAATGCCATTGAAATCCGTGATAATGACCAGTTATTAGGTGCAAAATTAACGGACGGAAATTCTCAAATTATGATCGCAACCAAAAACGGAAAATGTATCCGTTTCCCTGAAGAAAAAGCAAGAGCTGTCGGCAGAGGATCTATCGGTGTACGAGGAATTTCCCTTGAAGATAACGACGAAGTTATAGGAATGATTGTTGTTAACGATTTGGAAAATGATACAGTTTTGGTAGTTTCTGAAAGAGGTTACGGAAAGAGAACAGCTGTAGAAGATTACCGTATCACCAACCGTGGCGGAAAAGGTGTAATAACCCTTAACATTACCGAAAAAACAGGTAATCTAATCGCTATCCAAAGTGTAACCGATGAAGACGGATTGATGATCATCAACAAATCTGGTGTTGCCATCAGAATGAATATGAACGAGATGCGTGTGATGGGTAGAAATACACAAGGTGTGAAAGTCATTAACCTAAAAACTAAGGACGAAATCGCGGCGATCGCAAAAGTAGAAATGGATAGCGAAGTTGTGGAAGAAGAAGGCGAAGAAACCGCTGAAAACAACAGCAATAATCCAGAATTCACTTCAGAGGAACAATCTGGCGAAATTCCATTAAACATCGGTGAGTCAGAAGAAATCAATAATTCTGATGAAGAAACTAATGATGAATCAGAACATAACGAATAAAAAATAAAAATTTAATATGAAAAGATTAATTTTAAGTTTAGCAGTTCTTTCTGCAGCATTGATGAATGCACAGAAAAAAGAAATTGCTAACGCTGTAAAAGCGGTTGATTCAGGAGATCTTACAACTGCTAATTCAGAAATATCAAAGGCTGAAGGTATTTTTGGTGACAAAACTTATTTGTTGGAGCCATCTGTATTGGAGCAATATTATTATGCAAAAGGTCAGGCTCTAATAAAAGCTGGCAAAAACATCGAAGGTGCTGAATATCTTTCAAAAATCAGCAATCTTGGTTCAGAAGCTATTTTCACAGGAAAAGATGCTGAAAAGAACAAAGTTTATTTCGTCGGAAAAGATACTGCGGATAAATTTGGAAGTGGTCTTTCATTGAAACAAGAAAAATACAATCCTGAACTTTCAGAGAAAGTAAGAAGCAGTGTTAACTCTCTTTTGCAGGCTGCAAGCACAGAAGCAACAAAAGAATATACCGCAAAAAATTATGACAAAGCGGGAGAAAAATTCGCTGAAACATATTATTTGCTAAAAGCTGGCGGACAGGATAACAAAACTTATCTTTATTACGCTGGTATTGCTTACGCACAATCTACTTCGAATAAATTGAAAGGTGCAGAGATTTTGAGTTCTTTGATCAAGTCTAATTACACTGGTGAAGAAACTGTTTATACTGCAAAAAACATCAAATCCGGACAGGTAGAAACTTTAGATAAAGCGGCTTTTGATCTTTATAAGAAAGCAAACGCAGGTTACTCTGACTTCAAAATGGAGAAAACACCTAGCAAACAAGAAGAGCTTTACGATGTAACGGCATCTTTATTATTCGACCAAGGAAAATATGATGAGGCAGGAAAAATCGCTGAAGAAGGTTTAAAGAAGTTTCCAAAAAATCAATCTTTATCTACAGTTCAAAGTAACTCTTACTTCAAATCTGGGAAAACAGATGAGTTTGTGAACAATTTGAAAGCAAAAATCGCGGCCAATCCAAACGATAAAGAAAGTATGTACAACTTGGGTGTGATGCTGAGCAAAGACCCAACTAAACAAGCGGAAGCAGAAGAGGTTTTCAAAAAATTGACTGATATCGACCCTAAATTCCCTAACGCATTGAACAATCTTGTTTTTGCAATTCTTGGAGAAGACGAGGTGGCTATCAACAAGTACAGAGATTTGAAAAAAGCAGGCAAGATAGATGAAGCTAATAAAGTTCTGGAGCAAAGAAGAGCGAGATTCCAAAAAGCTTTGCCTTATGCAGAAAAACTTTATGCACAAGACCCAAATAACAAAGAGGTTGTTACACTTCTAAAAGGAATGTATATGACCACTCAGAATACTGCAAAGTATAACGAATTCAAAGCAAAAGAAGCTGGAATGAAATAATATTAAAGAAGCCTCCGGGCTTCTTTTTTGTATTCAACAATGCTAATTAAATACTTATATTTACAAACAATTTTATAAAAACCTATATATGAAATTTTTTATTGACACAGCCAATTTGGACCAAATCAGAGAAGCACAAGATTTGGGAATTTTAGATGGCGTAACTACCAATCCTTCGCTGATGGCAAAAGAAGGAATCTCTGGAAAAGAAGCAATCAATCAACATTATATCGATATCTGCAACATCGCAGATGGCGACGTTTCTGCGGAAGTTCTATCGACGACTTACGAAGAAATGATCAAAGAAGGTGACGAGTTGGCTGCCCTGCACGAGAGGATCGTAGTGAAAATCCCGATGACTAAAGACGGCGTAAAAGCTCTTAAATATTTCTCTGACAAAGGCATCAGAACCAACTGCACCTTGATTTTCTCTGCAGGACAAGCACTTTTGGCAGCTAAAGCTGGCGCAAGTTACGTATCTCCTTTCCTGGGAAGATTAGACGACATTTCTGTAGATGGGCTGAACCTTATCGAAGAAATCAGAACCATTTATGACAACTATTATTTCGAGACCGAGATTTTGGCGGCATCCATCAGAAGTCCTATGCACATCATCAACTGTGCGAAGATTGGCGCAGATGTGATTACGTCTCCGCTGGCTCCGATTTTGAGTCTCTTGAAGCACCCGCTTACAGATTCTGGATTGGCGCAATTTGTGGCAGATTCTAAGAAATTGGGTTAATATTTGGGCACCTTTTCCGCCCTCCACTCCCGCTTTTTTATTTGCCACCTTCGCCAATGGCCCAAGCTGCAAATAAAAAGAGCTCCGTTCAGGTCGGGGTGCGCTTCGCCTCAAACAAACATTCGACATAAAATCGACAATAAAACCATCTCAACAACGAGATGGTTTTCTATATAAATTTCAGAAAAATCAACCAATAATTAAGAGTTTTTTATGACTAGGAAAAGTCTGAAAAACACCCTCGGCAATGTCCGATGAATAGGCACTTGCAGAAGCCCATAAAAAACGTCTTGACCTTTTGACTAAAACCTCCTGATGTTTTGATGAAAAGGTCAAGACGTTTTAAACGAAACATCAGGAGGTTTTCTAAAAAAGACTAAAACAATTTATAATTCAATGACTTTTAAATCAAATTAAGCCTGAGGAAAAATAGTTTCCTTCAAAAGATAAAGATTCAGAACAATGATTATGGCACTGATGATGTAAGCCACAATCTTTAACCAAGGTTTATTCACAAATTCACCCATTTTTGCTTTGCTTCCCGTGAACATCACCAAAGGCACCACCGCAAAACTCAACTGCATCGATAAAACAACCTGACTGAAAACCAATAAATCGGCTGTTCCACGTTCACCATATTTAATGGAGATAATCAAAGCAGGAACTATCGCAATCAATCTCGTAATTAATCTTCTTACCCAAGGTTTCAGTCTGATATTCAGAAAACCTTCCATCACAATTTGTCCCGCCAATGTTCCTGTTAAAGTAGAATTTTGCCCGGAAGCTAATAATGCTATTCCAAAAAATATACTCGCCAAAGTAGTTCCCAAAAGCGGTGTCAGCAACATATAAGCATCATTGATATCGGCCACATCTTTATTTCCCGTTGTGTGAAAAGTCGCAGCAGAAATAATCAAGATAGCAGCGTTGATAAAAAAGGCCAACATCAAGGAAAAACTACTGTCCAACCCAGCGAATTTCAACGCTTCCTTTTTACCTTCAGTCGTTCTCGGATAGTTTCTGGTCTGCACAATACTGCTGTGGAGATAGAGATTGTGAGGCATCACGGTTGCACCTAAAATCCCGATGGCAATATAAAGCATAGACGGATTTGTCATTATCTCTTTCTTAGGAATCAAACCTTCCAGCATTGGCAGAATCTCCGGTTTGCTGAGAATAATCTCATAGAAGAATGCTGAAAAAATGATGAATATCAATCCTCCAACGATACTTTCTATATACCGGAAACCTCGCGATTGTAAGAACAAAATCAAAAATACATCTATCACAGTAATCACAACGCCGACACTCAAAGGAATTCCGAATAACAAATTCAACGCAATAGCTGAACCGATGACCTCAGCCAAATCACAAGCAGCAATCGCAATTTCACAAAATATCCAAAGTATGAAATTAACAACCGGATGAAAATGGTCTTTACAAGCTTGCGCCAAATCACGTTCTGCTACAACACCCAATTTCACTGATAAATATTGTAGAACTATTGCGAAAAGATTCGAAATAAGAATGACAGAAAGCAAAGTGTAACCGAATTGTGCACCACCGGCAATATCTGTAGCCCAGTTCCCCGGATCCATATAACCAACTGCGACCAATAATCCTGGTCCCATATAAGCTATTAGTTTTTTCTTGAAACTCCCATCTTTGGGAATATTGACGCTGGCGAAAACTTCTTGAAGCGAATTAGAACTCCTCTCCTTTCGCCAGGCATTTTTATTATGATTTGGATTCAATTGTTCTCATTGTTAGATTAGACTAACAAAACTAATGATACTTTTCTTAACCTACAATAAGTCAATAAAAAAACTGCCAAAATATGACAGTTTTTATTAACTCGAAATTATATTTTTTACTTTGTAAATCTCACAGCTGTTTTTCTGTCAGATTCTCTTTCTTTGTCAGAAGCTTCCGCAGGAACTTTTGCGAACTTAGATCCGTAACCCTCTGCTTCCAAAACTTGTTTAGAGTTGATGGCAGATTTTACAACACCTGCTCTTTCTCCGGATAATTTTAGATTAACGGATTCATCACCTTTTTTATCGGTGTATGCGCCTATTTTAATTTTTGCATCAGGAAATTCAGATAAAATCATTTTCAAATTATCCAACTGAACTTGAGATTCTGGCGTCAAAACTGCTTTTCCAAATTCAAAATTCAGATTATCAAAATTGAACCATCTATCTTTCAATTGTGCTTCTGTTGCGTTTTTATATTCATCAGATTTCAAGAAAGCGACCATTTGATCCTCGATTCCACCTTTGTATGCTTGCAGAGTTTTACCGCTTGGCAAAGTCACTACCATAGTTTCTCTTGTAGTTGCCACTGTATCGCCCATTGTGTTGGTAGAATCTTTGACTACCGTTGTAGAATCTGTCACGACAGCTGGTACTGGTTCCGCTTTTTTATCACATTGTTTCCAGAAAAACCATCCTAAAAGCAATAGCAATAATAATGGCAACAACCACTTCCAAATACTCCCGCCAGACTCGTGCGTTCCAGCAATCTCATGAGTAGTTCCACTTCTGTTAACTTCCACGTGTGGCGTTTCCGTTACAATAGGTTTTTCAGTTACAGGCGTTACAGGGTTGACATCGGCAAGTGGAGTTTGTAAAGGTTCTGGAACCACATTTACAGGTTCTGCATCTCCGCTTCCAAACCAGTTACCTAAGCCCAAACTTGCAAAACTGAATCCAGCAGGCAATAATGCAGAAAGATTAGTTTTTTGTTCGCCTAGAAGATTGTTGAAAGAAGATGGGTCTGTATTATTTTGTAATGCGTAGTTACCAAGCGTTCCCGCAGTAGCTCCTGTAACAAGATTCAAAAGTGAACTTGTAGATTCGTTACTGATTCCTGCATAATTAGAAACTGAATTAGTGATAGCGGCGAGTTTATCGCCATCGCCGAAAATCAAAGAAAGTATTCTTGAAATGACAGAATCATGACCATTAAAATTCCCTAATAAGTTGGACAAAACACCAGAAGATGCTGCCTCTTTTACAGTACTGAAAAGTTCAGACTGGGCGTTACTATTCACAAAACCACCTACCACGGCAGGTAATAATGCGGAAATTGCTTTTGAAATACCAGACTCACTTTCTCCAAGTTGAGTTGCAGTTTGCGAAACCGTTGCCGGTCCCAACTGACCTTTTATAAGGTCGATTAAGTTGATTGACATAGTAGTTTATTTTTATGTTTGATGTATAGTAATATTACCAAATTTTAATCCACAAATTTTCGATATTAATAATTTTGGGAAAACTTTAACAATTATGGATTTAACTTTTTAATTTAACTCTTACAATTAAAAACAAAAAAACCGAAGATTAATCTTCGGTTTTTTATATATTTTTGAAATTCTAATAAGCTTTTGCGAAAACAACTCTTTGTTTAGAAGACTTTCCTGAAACTAATGAAATTCCATCTTCCTGCTCATTATTTAAAGGAATACATCTAATCGTTGCTTTTGTTTCCTGCTTGATTTGCTCTTCCTCTTCTTCCGTTCCGTCCCAATGCGCTAGAATAAAACCACCTTTTTCTTCCAAAACTTGTTTGAATTCTTCATAAGAATCAACTTTCGTAATGTTTTCTTCTCGGTGTTTTAAGGCTTTAGCATAAATGTCATTTTGAATCGTTTTCAATAATTCTTCAATGTAATCTTCCAATCCATCAATTGAAACTGATTCTTTGGTCAAATTATCACGTCTTGCCAATTCTACTGTTCTGTTTTCCAAATCTCTTGGTCCCATCGCGATTCTCAACGGTACACCTTTCAATTCGTATTCAGCAAATTTCCAACCTGGTTTGTTTTGTGTATCATCATCGAATTTCACTGAGATTCCTTTCGCTTTTAATTTGGCCTGAATATCCAAAGCCATATCACTGATTTGAGCTAATTGCTCCTCTCCTTTAAAAATCGGAACAATCACAACCTGAATCGGCGCCAAAGTTGGCGGTAAAATCAAACCTAAATCATCAGAATGCGTCATAATCAACGCTCCCATCAATCTTGTTGAAGTTCCCCAAGAAGTTCCCCAAGCGTGTTCGATTTTTCCCTCTCTTGTTGTGAACTTCACATCAAAAGCCTTCCCAAAATTCTGTCCTAAGAAATGTGAAGTTCCAGCCTGCAGTGCTTTTCCATCCTGCATCATCGCTTCGATACAATAGGTTTCATCAGCTCCTGCAAATCTTTCAGAAGGTGTTTTGATGCCTCTGATGACAGGAATAGCCATAAACTCTTCTGAGAATTTAGCATAAACCTCAATCATTTTTTCAGTTTCTTCTATCGCTTCATCTTTTGTAGCGTGAGCCGTGTGCCCTTCTTGCCAGAGGAATTCGGCAGTTCTAAGGAACAATCTGGTTCTCATTTCCCATCTCACAACATTTGCCCATTGATTAATCAAAATCGGCAAATCTCTGTAAGACTGAACCCAGTTTTTATAAGTATTCCAAATAATCGCTTCAGAAGTAGGACGGACAATCAGTTCCTCTTCCAATTTTGCATCTGGGTCAACAATTAATTTCCCGGGATTATTCGGGTCAGTTTTCAATCTGTAATGTGTCACAACAGCACATTCTTTGGCAAAGCCTTCAGCATTTTTTTCTTCAGCTTCAAAAAGACTTTTGGGTACAAAAAGAGGGAAGTAAGCATTCTGATGTCCAGTTTCTTTGAATTTCCTGTCCATTTCGTCACGCATTTTTTCCCAAATCGCATATCCATACGGCTTGATAACCATACATCCTCTCACGCCTGAATTCTCTGCTAAATCTGCTTTAACAACCAGTTCATTATACCATTTGCTATAATCCTCTGCTCTTGATGTTAACTTTGCCATAAATTTTTTTGATATGATTTTTAACTTTTTTAACTATTTCTAATCTAAATAAAAAGCCTAATTTTACACGTATTTTTAATATTTTAATGGTATAGAATTTGGTCTCTTTTAAGAAATGCAAATATAGGAAACTTAATACATCTCAAAAAATGAAAAATTTCAACAATACAAGCTTATTCAATTTCATCAAATCCAAAGGTTTGATATTGATTTCCAGCAGTTTTCTTTTAACTTCTTGTGTTATCTATACAGGTGGTTACTCAGAAACCGATGGCGTTTACTATGACCCGAACAAAGATTCTTTGCCAGCGGGGTCTTACGCTGGTAGTTACGGCAATCAGGTCGATGATTATTACAACTATCAGGATACTTATCCAAGTATCTATGACAACAACCAACAAAATCTTCAGGACCAACAAAACAGATATAACATAGGAAGCAGTTCCGATTGGGGTATTTACACAGGTTCTGAAACCAACTATACCAATTTTAATAATTGGGGATGGGGCGGAATGGGCTTCGGATATGGTGGTTTCGGAGGATGGGGTTATCCTAATTACGGCTGGGGATGGAACGGAGGTTTCAACTCATTCGGTTGGGGAATGGGATTCGGCTGGGGTCATTCTTTCTACTCACCTTGGGGTTGGGGCGGAGGATTTCATGACCCATTCTGGAGCTACGGCTATGGCGGCTGGGGCGGATATTATGGCGGATACAATTCTTGGTATAATGGTGGATATTACAGACCTGCCTACATTCGTTCCGGAAGCAATGGTAGATTAGGAGGTATGATTTCCGATAACAGAACCAACGGATTCCGTGGTATCAATTCTGTAAGAACACCGCAACGTATCGCTGGGAATGGTATGAGAAATGAAGTGGGAAATATCCGAAACAACAATGGCGTAAGAAATCCTAATATGGGTAGTATCAGAACTCAAAACCCTAATGGTAATATCAGACAATTTCCAAATAATAGTGGTGTAAGAAATTCTTATCCGAATAACAATGGAAGTGTAAGAAATTATCCAAACAATGGAGGCATCAGAACTCAAAACAATGGAGGTTTCAGAAATGATTCTTACAATGCTCCAACCAGATCAGGAGGAAACTTTGGAGGCTTCAATTCCGGAGGCGGGATGAGATCTGGCGGAAGTTCTGGCGGCGGCGGTGGAATGAGATCCGGCGGTGGCGGAAGAAGATAATTTTAAAACCTAAAAACATTTCATATAAAAATGCTAAAAAAAACTTTTTTACTGCTAAGTGTTCCTATTTCTTTGGTTTATCTCAAGGCTCAGGATGTTTCAGTAATTACCAATACAATGGATGTTTATTCCAACAATTCCATTAACGGAACTTCAAAATACAATGCAATGGCTGGCTCTATGGGAGCATTAGGTGGAGACATTTCTTCAGCGAGTGTCAACCCTGCTGGAATTGGAGTTTTCATTACAAGTGATGTCAATCTAACTTTAGGGATTAATAATAATAAAAACACGTCATCATTGACTGGTGCATCATCGGCCTACAAAACCAATAATACTGATTTGAATAATTCTGGTGGTGTTTTAACAATTGATCTCACGCAAACAGCGTCTAAGTGGAAGTTCGTTAATATAGGGATTAATTATTCAACACAATCTCTGGATAATGTTTCAAAATCACCAGGTAATTCGAATATTAAAATTGTAGATAATTTTTCTGTCCCGAATACAATAATCAACTATACATTCCTCGGTCATTCTTACGAAAGATCAGGAGATCTTTCGAAAACGAGTTTCACTGTTGGTAGTAATTACGACAATAGATTATATTTTGGTGCTGGACTGAATTTTCAAAATTCATATTTCACGCAGTATGATACCGCAGGATTCTATTCAGATTTAGATAAAACTTCTCTCGGATATTCTAAACAATATACCGGATATGAAGAACGAGCGAATGGATTTTCTGCAAACTTAGGTGTAATTGCTAAGTTAAGTAATCAGTTCAGAGTTGGTGCAGCTATCGAAACTCCTACTTGGTGGAACATAGACAGAGGTTTTAATATCTATAATTTTGGCGAAAATGATAATTCTGGAGTTGAAGACAGAAATCTAACCACTCCAATGAAGGCATCGTTGAGTGCTGCTTTTGTACCAAGCAAGAATTTCGCTTTAAATGTCGATTTTATTCAAGGTTTAACTAAGCCAAAATATGATGTAGTTACAGGAACTGAAAAAGAACTGAATGATTTTTTCAAAGATTCTTACAAAAACTCCTCGGAAGTGAGAGTCGGTGCTGAATATAGAATTGCCGCTTTTAGAATGAGAGGTGGTTACGCGTACCAAGGAAATAATATTGATAATTTATCTTTATTAAGTTACAATGATAATGGTTCAGCTTCAAACAAGTCTTATTCTAATTTAATAGTCGGAAAACGCAATGTTATTGGAGCAGGTTTAGGTTACGATTTTCAAGCGTTCTATATAGATGCTTCTTATCAAAATGTTACATCTGAATACAGCAGTCCTTTCTTACAAGGAAGTGTAGATTATAATTCAGGTTACTTTAATGGTGGATACGACGTCAACAGTGAGGCATATGCCGTTTCAAAAGTTAAAAACAAAAGAGATAATTTCTTTATCACATTAGGTTGGAAGTTCTAAATTCCAGCTTTCATATCAATAAAAAATCCTACAAATAATTGTAGGATTTTTTATTTAAACTTTATTGATTTCTTCTGCCTCCTCCATCAGTTTGAGATAGGTAGAATATCTGGTTTCTTCTATTTCTCCGGTTTCCAGACCATTCAGAACTTCGCATTTTGGTTCGTTGATGTGCATACAGTTGTGGTATTTGCAACGTCTTCCTGCTTTGAAAATCTCCGGGAAATAATGTTGAATCTCTTCTTTCTGAACATCAATCATCGCAAATTCCCGAACGCCCGGCGTATCAATAACCGAACCTCCGAAATCCCAAAAGTGCATCTGCGCAAAAGTGGTCGTATGTTTTCCTTTGAGCTGAGATTCTGAAATCTCTCCGGTTCTGATATGCAAATCAGGTTGCATCGCATTCACCAAAGTGGATTTTCCGCAACCGGAATGTCCGAAGAACACCGAAGTTTTATTTTTAATTCTCTCAATCAACAAGTCAAGATTCAATTTTGAATAGGAGGAAATCTGGAGTGTGTCGTAGCCAATGTTTTGGTACATTGCTTCGATGTTTTCTACGATTTCTTTTTCCTCATCTACCAACGTATCCATTTTGTTGAATAAAATCAACGGTGCAATATTGTAAGCTTCGCAACAGGCTAAGAATCTGTCCAGAAAACCTAAAGATGTTTCAGGGAATTTCAAAGTGTAGATGAAACAGGCAATATCAACATTCGAAGCGATAATGTGTGCTTCTTTGGAAAGGTTGACGGATTTTCTGATGAGATAATTCCGTCTTGGGAAAATCCTGGTAATCCACGCCACATCATCCTGCTCCAGAGAAAATTCTACTTCATCTCCCACTGCCAGCGGATTTGTAAGCCTCGTCTTGATTAGTTTGAATTTGCCCCGGATTCTGGCTTCGTAAATGGTTTTTGTTTCCGATTCCAAAACCTGATACCAGCTTCCTGTAGATTTGATGATGATTCCTTTCAAAAAATAGATTTTATGTTTCGCAAAGTTAAAGCTTTTATCGGTTTTTAAATCAAAAACCCTTTCAGAAATCGAAATCTGAAAGGGTTATTTAATTTTGAAAAATGTTTGATTGATGACTAATTGTGATTAGTCAAACAAATCTTCAATTTTGCGAAGCTGCAGCCCGACTTGAACGGAGCTCATTTTTTGCTTGCACTCTGTCTCTATTGAAACTGAAATCTTCCTGCAAAAAATAGCGGGAGTGGAAGGCGGAAAAGCTGCCCAAATTATGGTTTTCGAAAACCTCAGACGGACATTATTTATCAATCATAATATGATTCTGAACTTCGATACTTTCTTCGTGGATGGCTTTGAATACTTTTTCTATGAACTCCTGAGACATTCCTGTTTCAGATGCTTTCTGATTTGCATATTCTGTGATGATTTTCCAACGTTCCGGCTGGAAAATAGCGATGTTATTCTCTTTTTTCAAGGTTCCGATTTTCTCAGAAATCTTCATTCTTTGAGACAACAATTCGATCAACTGGAAATCCATATCGCTAATTAAAGTTCTGTGTTTGCCCATCTCGTCCTCGTAACCGGAAATATCGGAATTACGGACCTGAAGATTGCTGATCATTTCTGCCAAAACTTCTGGCGTGATTTGCTGAGACGCATCGCTCCAAGCGTTATCCGGGTCGCAGTGACTTTCGATAATCGCCCCTTGGTAACCCACGTTGAAGGCTTCCTGCGCCACGCCAGCCAAACCTGTTCTGTTTCCGCAAATGTGCGAAGGATCTATGAACAAAGGAACATTCGGGAATTGATTTTTGAAATCCAGAGCAATTTGCCAGTTCGGGATATTTCTGTATTTCGTTTTTTGGTACGTGGAGAAACCTCTGTGTATGGCACCAAGATTTTCAACGCCTTGACCTAAGAGTCTTTCCAAAGCGCCAATCCAAAGTGCCAAATCCGGATTCACTGGGTTTTTTACCAATATTGGTTTGTTGGTTCCTCTCAACGCTTGTGCAATCTCCTGAACCGTGAATGGATTCACCGTAGAACGCGCACCAATCCAAAGAATATCCACATCTGCTTCCAGAGCGGCAAAAACGTGATGCGCATTCGCAACCTCTGTTGCCGTTTTGAAACCGAATTCTTCTTTTACTTTTTTAAGCCAGTTAAGACCGATTACGCCTACTCCTTCGAAACCGTTGGGTTTGGTTCTCGGTTTCCAGATTCCTGCACGGAACGCTGAGATTTCTGCGCCACTTTCTTTCAGTCTTTTGGCGGTTTCCAACATTTGAGATTCGCTTTCTGCGCTGCAAGGACCTGCAATAATCATTGGGTTGGCGAAGTCTTGTATCCAGTCGTTCTTTAAATCGTTTAAGTTCATATTTTTAATTTTATATATTTTTAAATTAATGCAATAGTGTATCTGTTATAAATCTTGATTTATAATTCTTTTCCAAAAAATACGGTTAAAAAAACTTTATGTATTGGCAGAAGTTGAAATTTTCTGCGGGTTTTTGAGAAAGAAATTCAGTTAGCTATACCAATAAAATCGGTAATAGGTTCTGAAATTTCCGTAATAAAATCCAAAAAAGCTAAATAATCTGTCAAAAGAAATGACAGATCTAGAAGTTGTAAAATATGGAAATTGGTTTGATTCCATTTTATAAATCCTTTGCTGAAGGACTTTTAGCTTGTTTTGGTTGATATTTTTTCTTCTTGTGTAGAAGAAATCTTTAACAAATATATAAATTAATCTCAAACTTGAGTTACAATTGGATAAAAAAATAAAAGCAAAGATAACTCTGCTTTTATTCATTTTAATTCATCATTATTTAAATTATTGTGTCTGACTGGAAATTCTGTACAGTGAAATATTGACTTTAGCATTGCTTAACAAATTAAGATCAACAGGCAATAAACCCGATGTATTAACTGCAAATGTTAAGGTATCACCAGCATTTAAGTGTACCATAGATGACAATGATGTGGATGTAACTGGTGCTGAAGCAATGGGAATCACTAAAGCAATTCTAACTCCATCGAATAGTTTTTCGTCCCAAACTGTTGTGGCATTTTTGATAAGCCCGAGCCTTTTACCACCCAAAACTTCTAAGTTAACGCCAGCTGCAAACTGGAATTCATAATTAACCGCATAGACTCCAGCTTGTGGCGCTGTGTAGACTCCTGTAGTAAACTGTGATTGCGCGCCAAGTTTGGTATCGGAACTGCCTGTAAGATTGATCTTTGCCCAAGAATTTCCAAGACCGAGATCAAGCAGAGACCAACCGCCAGATTTGGAAGCATAATAAGCATTGGTATTGAATAGAATATCCATGCTCACCTGTTTTACCTCAAAATCTCCCGTAGTAGAATTTTTATCTACTAATAAAATGATTTGGTCGCTTGTAGGGTAAGCCGAAAGAGCAGGAACGGTTCGGATTTTCAAATTACCATTGATGTCCAAAGTAGATTTTGGAGTGGCAGTATTGATCCCAACTTGTGCATATAAATCATTCGTTAATATAAAAACAACGAATACGAATAGACTGAAATATTTTTTCATAATTCTCGTATTAAAATGTTATTATTAAATACCTACAGATAAACACCCTTACTTCTACGGAATTTCTTCTTTATATCATCTCAAACAGTTTTTCTTTAATGTAGGTTTTCATGGATATTAGTTTTTTTGGTTGTTGATTACAAGATTAATCTTAAGAATGGTATATATAATTTATTACCATTGATGCCCGTTTTTAGGAGGTGGATCTCCGATTATTGGATTTTGTGATAAACTAGCACTGTCTACTATAACAGAATCACCGCCTTTTTTAAATATTAAATTTTCTTGGTTGATATCATTATTGTTGGTTAAAATATCATCTTGCTCTCTGCAAGAGTGAGCAATAATCACAATTGCTAATGTTAAAATAGTTGAGATAAGCTTTTTCATAATTAAAATTTTGAAGTTTATCCCGGCCGGTTAATTAGAATTCCGTTTACGAATTTATTAGATGAAAGCTGGCTTTAAAAACTATCGTGGTGCTTATTAGCAAATTAGCACGGGTTAATTAATATTATTATGAATACTTAATCAATTGATTTATATGCAAATAAATTATTCATTATATTTTATTTATTTTAAATATTTTTAAAAATCATTTTGTTCAATTAGCACAATTTTTGGTTACATTTGATCATAAAAACTAACCATTAATTTTGAAGAGGTATGAAAAAAATCTATTTCATAACTAGCATTTTATTTTCTATTCTGACCTTGTCTCAACAGAAAGAATTCAGCAAATATTATGAACTGAAAAAAAATTATGAGATTTATCCAGAGAACGACAGTCGAGCTTTTGGATATTTGGATAAGTACCTTATGCTTGCAAAAAAAGAGAAAAATTACAGTCAATTGATTCAAGGCTATAAAGATGCTGTATTTTACTCCGCTCTATCGAAAGACAAATTAAAATATGCTGACAGTACAATTTTTGCAGCTTTGTCAACAAAAGATAATGATTTGGTAAGTGACGCCTATCTCGGTAAAGGAATTGTTTATTATTTCAATTATAAAAAGTATAAACCTGCGCTGGATGAATATTTAAAAGCTTATCACTATTCAAAAAACAGTAAAGATGAATACCTGAAAAACGAAATTATTTATCATCTCGGAGTTGTGAAAAGCTATCTTGGCTACTATGATTCTGCTCTGGAACATTTTCAGAAAGCGAATCAGTTTTTCTATAAAGGAATTCATAAAGAATCGCACCCTAATGAAATTTTCAATAATAAAAAAGGCTACTATAACAGCTTGCACAGGATTGTTGTCTGCTATAGAAACCTTCAAAAATATAAAACCGCAGATTCTCTTAATAATATTGGACTATCACAAACAAAAGACAATCCGGATTATAAACAGGAATATGGGTATTTTTTAAAGGAAAAAGGAATTGAAAAACTGAGGCAAAACGATTATGAAAATGCATTAATTTTCCTTGAAAAGTCTGTAAAACCACTTTCTAACATCAAAGATTTTTCCTGGACTACAGTCAATTATTTCTATATTGGTCAATCATATTTAGCCAATAATAATCCCGAAAAAGCAATATTATATTTTAATAAAGTAGATTCTGTATTTCAAAAAAATAACTTTATATTGCCCGAACTTCGGGAAAATTACGAGTCGCTAATCAACATTTATAAAAACGAAAAAAACAGCGATAAAGAACTCTATTACACCAAACAACTTTTGAAAGCGGACAGAATTATTGCTAAAGATTTTGCTTATTTATCTTCGACTATTCACAAAGAATATGATACCAAAACTCTGCAGGAAGAAAAAGAAAGATTAGAAAAAACTACATCTTGGGCCGTTTGGATTATCGTTAGTTTCGGATTTATCGCCACTATTTTGATGGTAATCATTGTAATCAAAAATAAAAAAGAGAAAAAAATCAAAATAAATTATAGAATTCTCGAAAGTAAAATACTAACTAACATTTATCTAGAACCCCGGAATAAAGAATTAATAAAAATAAAAGAAGAGGACAAATTGTCGATGAATGAAGATCTGATTGGGAAAGTTCTAGCCAAATTAAAATGCTTCGAAGACAAAGGTGGTTTTATAGAAAACGGACTAACAATCAACAAATTAGCACATAAACTACATACCAATTCCAATTACCTTTCTCAAATTATCAATGAACATAAAGGTGTCAATTTCACCAGATATCTCAGCGAATTAAGGATCAATTACATTACCAATAAACTTTATACGGAAAAAATATATCTGACTTATAAAATAGAAACTTTAGCCGAGAAATGCGGCATTGCTTCCCGAACCAATTTTTCTAATTTATTTCAGGAAATCAATGGAATGAGACCCACTGAATTTATCAAAAAAAGACAAAAAGACCAGGAAAAGGAAAATCAGAATTTATCATTTTCCAAAGTTGAATTTAACTCAAATCAAACCTCATTAAGTCATCCAAATCTTTCAGTAGAGGATTGATTTCTACAAATTTTTCGAAAATTTTACGTTTGGTCAAAACTTCTTTTTTGATGGATAAATCCGTTTGATACTCGATTTCAAATTTAAAATTACTGACTTTATGTCGAAAATGATTAAAAAACTCGGGACTTATTCTATCAAATTCCGATTTAGCAAACTCTGACGAATACTTTACAGTGATAAGGTTTTCATCAGATTTTTCCATCTTAAAGCTGTTGATGGCATTGTAAACAAAAGTGTTTGTTCTGGATAAATCTTTCAGGAAGATATTCCATTCGTGATCAACATCTGTTTGCGAAAAATGATTGGAAGGCAGATTTTCATCTTTGACTTCTGCAAACTCGTCTTTCTTAATTTCTTCCTTTTTCTCCAAAGCCGCTTTGATACTGAATTGAGAATTGGAAGTACTTTTGACCAAAGGTTCAGATGCCTTTTGAATCACTCTTTTTGGCTCTTCAAAAGAAACTTTAGTTGCTGGTTGTTGTTTGTTGGTTGTTGGTTCTTTAATTTCCCGTCCAGACTCTTGAGTTTTTGTACTTGAGTCTTTTAAAAGATTAGCTTCAAGAAGTGGCGCTAATATTAAGAACTTTTTTTTTTAGCTTCCAAACTTGCGGTCAGACTAGATAGTTGCATCAATGCAATCTCCACAGTCAGTCTCGGATTTTTGGAATTTTTATAATTGATGTCGGCGAAATTACAAATCTCGATTCCGTCAATCAATTGCTGCGCTGCCCATTTTTGAGATTGTTCCCCAAATTTGGCTTTGGTTTTTTCACCAACTTCAATCAGGTTCAAAGTTTTAGGATTTTGAGCCATCATCAGATCACGGAAATGATTTCCTAATCCGGCAATGAAAATATGCGGGTCAAAACCTTTTTTCACAATCTCATCAAAAGCTGTCAAAACGCCAGGAATATCATTGTCTTTGGCTAAGTCAACAATTTTCAAATATTGGTCATAATCCAAAATATTGAGAACTTCAGCCGCTTTTTCAAGGGTAATATTCTTTTGAGAAAATGTACTCAATCTATCAAAAATTGACAACGCATCTCTCAAAGCACCATCCGCTTTTTGAGCAATCAGATAAAGTGCATCATCTTCATAAGTAATGCTTTCTTTCTCTGCAATTTTTCTAAGATGTTCCTGAATATCTTCAATCGTGATTCTTTTGAAATCATAAATCTGACATCTTGAAAGAATCGTTGGAATGATTTTATGTTTCTCAGTCGTCGCTAAGATAAAAATAGCGTGCGCTGGCGGTTCTTCCAGAGTTTTCAGAAACGCGTTGAAAGCAGCCTGAGACAACATATGAACCTCATCGATAATATAAACTTTATATTTCCCAACTTGAGGCGCAAATCTTACCTGGTCAATCAACTCTCGGATATCGTCGACAGAGTTGTTTGAGGCCGCATCTAATTCATAAATATTAAATGCAAATCCATCATCATCCGCAGCACCGGATTTTTCATTGATTTTTCTTGCTAAGATTCTTGCACAAGTGGTTTTACCAACACCTCTTGGACCACAGAAAAGTAATGCCTGAGCCAATTGGCTTTCGTCTATGGCGTGCTCCAAAGTATCAGTAACGTGAGATTGCCCTACAACAGTATCAAACTCTTGCGGACGGTATTTACGTGCGGATACGATGAAATTTTCCATTGCTCAAAAGTAAGGATTAATTGTGAATTTTGGAAATGGTTTTTGTTTAATTATTTCTTTTTTAAACGCAAAGAGCGCAAAGATTTTTTTGAATTTATTGAAAATATTATTAAGGTTCACAAAGACGTAAAACTCAACAAAGAATGAAAGAATTATTCATCTTCGTCTAAGAAATCAAGTTCATCATCACTTTGAATATGGTCTGGAGAAATTCCCTGAGGATTAAACAAACCCCAATTATCAACAATGTAATGTTTTGGATTAAATCCAGAAATCCAATCGATAAATAAAATTCTGAATTCTTCTATCAAGTCTCTCACTAAATGATAATATTTGGAATCAGAAAAACCAAAATATTCTAATGTGTTCCCTCCAACAAAAATATCTCTTGCCGCTTTTCTTATAATGGTGGCATTTTCCATTTTAATGTCGTACAAACTTACAGCTTCTGCTCCACAAATTTTTGCTTGAATTGTCATAATATCACCTAATAAATTTTGTTTAATTGTTTGTAAATAATCATTATCATCGGGAAACAAACTTGTAATGGTTTCAAGGACATCAAAAATTTCTTGAGATTTTTTATAAATCGGTAATTCAAAGCATTCCATTAGAGTTAAAATTTGAAATTAAATATAATAAAAAAGAGAGCAAAATTGCTCTCTTTAAATATCTTGATTGTAATCTCTTACAATTCTAATGCTTTTCTTTCGTCACCCTCCATTAGGAATTCTACCGGATTGTCGATAGCTTCTTTCACAGCAACCAAGAAACCTACGGATTCTTTTCCGTCGATGATTCTGTGGTCATAAGACATTGCAACGTACATCATTGGTCTAATCACCACTTGTCCGTCAACCGCAACCGGTCTTTGGATAATGTTGTGCATTCCCAATATTGCAGATTGAGGAGGATTGATAATCGGCGTTGACATCATAGAACCGAAAGTTCCACCATTAGTAATAGTGAATGTACCACCAGTCATTTCGTCAACTGTGATTTTTCCATCTCTAACTTTAGTTGCCAAATCTTTGATGTTAGCTTCAACACCTCTAAGAGTCATATTTTCTGCATTTCTAAGAACAGGAACCATCAAACCTTTTGGTCCGGAAACTGCGATAGAAATATCCGCAAAGTCATAATTGATTTTGAAATCGCCGTCGATAGAAGCATTAACGTCTGGATAAAGTTTCAATGCTCTAGTTACAGCTTTTGTAAAGAAAGACATAAATCCAAGTCCAATCCCGTGTTTTGCAGCGAATTCTTCTTTGTATTGTTTTCTGATTCTAAAGATTTCTGACATATCAACCTCGTTGAAAGTTGTCAACATCGCCGTTTCATTTTTAACAGAAACTAATCTTGCAGCAATCTTTCTTCTAAGAACTGAAAGTTTTGTAGTCGTTTGAGCTCTATTTCCACCAGCTGGCGCACTTCCCATCGCAGGAACAGAAGCTGTTACAGCATCATCTTTTGTGATTCTCCCATCTCTGCCAGAACCTGTTACTTGAGCTGCGCTGATTCCTTTTTCGTCAAGGATTTTTTTAGCAGCAGGAGAAGGTGTTTGAGCAGCATAAGTTTCAACTTTTGGAGCTTCTGCTTTTACTGGTGCTGTTTCTTCTTTTTTAACTTCTGCTTTTGGTTCTTCCTTCGGAGCTTCAGCAGCGCTTCCTGCTGGTTTTGCAGCGTCCATATCGATAAGACAAACTACCTGACCAACTTGTACCACTTCTCCTTCTTCTGCTTTCAAAGTAATGATTCCACTTTGCTCAGCAGGAAGTTCCAAAGTTGCCTTATCAGAATCTACTTCTGCGATCGGCTGGTCTTTTTCTACGTAATCACCGTCTTGTACTAGCCACGTTGCAATTTCTACTTCTGTGATAGATTCTCCCGGTGAAGGAACTTTCATTTCTAATATTGACATACTAATATTTGTTTTTAATTTCAGAACAATCCGAAGACTGTTATTCTTTATAGTTTATTAATTTTATTAAGCTGTTACAGGTCTTTTTGCAGGTGCATCATTCGTCTGGAAAACATCATTGATGATTCTCGTCTGATTTTTCTCAAACATCTTGTGACTTCCCGGTGCAGGTGTACCACTTGCAACAGGAGAAATCAACTGGATATCTGTATTTCTGAAGTTTCTCAAAATATAACTCCACGCACCCATATTTTCAGGTTCTTCCTGAGCCCAGATTAAATCTTTTCTGTTTTTATATTTATCAAAAATGGCATTAACATTATCCAAATTCAAAGGATAAATTTGCTCCAATCTTACCAAAGCTACTTTATCGTCATTAAGCTCTTCTTTCTTAGCCAATAAATCGAAATACAATTTACCAGTACAAAGCACCAATCTTTCCACTTTTGCAGGATCAGCAGTTGGGTCGTCTAAAATCGGCTGGAAACTTCCATTTGCTAAATCTTCCATTGGTGAAACCACTTTCGGATGTCTCAATAGAGATTTCGGTGTCATAATAACCAATGGTTTTCTGAATCCGAATTTCATCTGTCTTCTCAACAAATGGAAATAGTTGGCAGGCGAAGTGATATTGGCAACAATGATATTTTCATTCGCAGAAAGCGTCAGGAATCTTTCCAGTCTTGCAGAAGAGTGTTCTGCACCTTGACCTTCAGAACCGTGTGGCAACATCATCACCATTCCGTTTTGGATTTTCCATTTTTCCTCAGCAGCCACCAGATATTGATCAACAATAATCTGAGCGCCATTGGTAAAATCTCCAAACTGAGCTTCCCAAATCGTCAATGTTTTCGGAGCAGCCATCGCATAACCGTAATCGAATCCTAAAACACCATATTCAGAAAGATGAGAGTTATAAACATCAAATCTTTGCTCATTAACGTGTCTTAATGGGATATATTCCTCCTCTGTATCTTCTGTTTTCACAACAGCGTGACGGTGAGAGAATGTTCCTCTTTCCACATCTTCTCCAGAGATTCTCACATTGTAACCTTCTGTCAAAAGTGTAGCATAAGCCAGCAATTCTGCAACTGCCCAATCCAAAGAATTATTCTCCACCATTTTGATTCTATTTTCAAAAAGACGGGTGATCTTATTAATGAATTTTTTATCACCAGGAAGAGTAGAAATCTTAATTGCTAATTCCTTAAGTTTTTCTAAATCGTATTTTGTATTAACATCGGATTGTGCAACTGCTCCTTTGCCTCCAATCGGGAAATCTGTCCAGTCATCTTTCATAAAGATGTCCATCGTATTTCTTTCGATTTCTTTGGAAGCATCAAAGTTTTCATCAAGCAAAGCCTTGAACTCCTGTTCCATTTTTTTCAAAACTTCATCAGAAACTACATTTTCCTTAATCAAAAGTTCTTTGTAGATTTCTCTTGGATTCTGATGTTTTGAAATTAATTTATAAAGATTTGGCTGTGTAAATCTTGGTTCATCACCTTCGTTATGACCATATTTTCTATAACCCAAAAGGTCGATATAAACATCTTTACCAAACTTCGCACGGAAATCTGCTGCAAATCTAATCGCGTGAACAACAGCTTCTACATCGTCCGCATTGATGTGCATTACCGGAGAATCCGTCACTTTTGCAATATCTGTACAGTAAACAGAAGACCTTGCATCCAAATAATTGGTTGTAAATGAAACCTGATTATTCACAACGATGTGAACTGTTCCACCCGTTCTGTAACCTTCCAGATTCATCATCTGAGCGATTTCGTAAACGATACCCTGACCAGCAATTGCACCATCACCGTGGATGATGATTGGTAAAACTTTGGAATAATCGTCTTGGTAAACATTATCCACTTTTGCTCTGCAGATGCCTTCTACAAGGGCAGCTACAGTTTCCAAGTGAGATGGATTTGGAGTTAGGTTGATTCTAACTTCTTCACCATTAGCCGTTGTTATTTTTTTTGATGAACCCAAGTGGTACTTAACATCACCAGAGAACACATCTTCTTCAAATTCTTTTCCTTCAAATTCTGAGAAAATCTGTTTGTAGGACTTTTGGAAGATATTAGTCAAAACATTCAGACGACCTCTGTGAGCCATTCCAAGAACAACTTCGTCAACGCCTAACTGAGATGAACGGGTAATCAATTGGTCCAGTGCAGGAATCAAAGATTCACCACCTTCCAAAGAGAAACGTTTTTGACCTACGAATTTTGTATGCAAATAATTTTCAAACGCTACTGCTTGGTTTAATTTGAAAAGGATTTCGGTTTTTTCTTCAGCGGATAATGTTGGATGGTTTTCGTTTACATTCACCCATTCCATAATCCATTTTTTTTCCTCAACATTTTGGATATGCATATACTCCACACCGATAGAATCACAATAGATGTTCTCCAAATGTGTAATAATCTCCTGCAAAGTTGCGGGACCAGGCATTCCGGTTTGTGTTGCAGAATTGAATTTTTTGTTCAAATCTTCTTTTGACAAACCAAAATTTTCGATATCAAGTGTTGGGAAGTAATGTCTTCTTTCTCTTACAGGATTTGTTTTTGTAAAAAGGTGACCTCTTGATCTGTAAGCCTCAATCAGGTTCACCACTTTGAATTCTTTTGAAATATCTTCTGAAACCGAATTGTTTGTAACGGCTTGCTGAGCGTATTGAACTGGTGCAGACCCGGAAGGTGCTGCTGTTGTCACCTCTGCTGCATCTTCACTGTAGTTTTCTAAAGCGAAATCAAAACCTTGGAAAAATGCTTTCCAAGAAGGTTCTAGAGCATCTGGGTATTTTTTGTACTGCTCGTACATATCGTCAATTAATTGAGCATGTACGGCATTTAGAAATGAAAATTTATCCATTATTACAGATTATCTGTTAAAATTTTAATTTTAAATAATTGCCAACAAATTTACTAAATTTTTGCGGACTTACGTTTAAAGGAACGATTTATTCCAGTAAAGATACATGATATTTATCAGATTTTATTAACGGTAAACAGGCAAAGACAATTTGAGTTTTACATCTTGATTTTCAACTGGTTCTTCCAAAAACTCTTCCATCAGCTGACCATTTCTTAAAGTGTCTTTTTTAGCCTTTTTGAGAAGTTCCTGAACGTTTTTCACACGATTATTATAATTACCCTGATAATAGATGCAATAGACTTTGGAAGCATTCAGAGTTTGGAAACTGAAGTTATTATCGCTCACGGAAACTCTTTTTGGCAAAGGAACACCGTAAAAATAAGAGACTTCTTTATCCTTAAGATTAGCAGGATTGGTCAACAAAACGGGCATTCCAAATTCATCATCTTTTTTACCCAAATCTGACCTCACGAAATTCACCACTTTTCCATGATTCATAATAACGTTTTTGAAAAGAATATCTTTGGTATTTCTTGTGCTGACATTGACTCCTAAAAGCAATTCACCATCACGATTTTCGACCATAATGCTGTCATATTTGATGGACGCTAATTTCTGATCTTTATCGACTTTATTACCCAATAACTGATACAGATTTTTCATGCTTTTATCAATGTTCTCAACAAAAAAATCCTCAGCAATCAGATTCAGAGAACGTTCAAGATAATTTCTTTTAGGTGTATGGATGTTCCAGAGTAATTTTGTTTTGTTGCCATCCGGAACAAATTTCACATCTATCAAATAAGGATTACTGCTCTCACCATCGAAAAGCTGATAACGCAAAGTGCGATTCGCATTGGAATATCGAATAAATAAATCACCCAACTTATCATTTTTTTTATCCGAAAAACTCATCGCGCTTCCAAGACCTTCGTAAGGTGTAAAAAAAGAATAGGTTAAATCTTCTTTACCTGCAAAAAAATCATTCCAAGCTGTAAAATTCTGGAGGTTATTGAACTGTGGAAAAACTTTGTCAACAGGATAATTAATCTCGGATTGATGCGTGAAAGTTTTGCTGTCATCCACAAAATTCATCGAAACAGAATAGATTCCGAAGAGACAAAATGATATAATTAAAATAAATTTGAGCAGGCGCATTGTTATGAAATAAATTTTTAGAAAGGATATCCGATTGCAAAATTAACGGTTGGTCGCAATGGTTTTATCTCACCCACTACCCAACGACTACCTTGCGGACGGTTCGGATCATACATTTTATAGGCAAAATCAAGCCTTAAATTCACGTAAGCGATATTCATTCTGATACCAAAACCACTTCCTACACCCATTTGCGATATGAATTTTTTGAATTTGAACTGATCACCAAATCCGTTATCTTTTAGTCCCCAGATATTTCCGGCATCAGTAAATAACGCCGCTTCAAACATATTCGTGAGCGGAAGACGGTATTCTATACTGGTTGTCAGTTTCACATTATCCATTGCGTAAGACCTTACCCTTTCGTCCAACTGAGAATCGGCAGGTCCTAAACCGCCAAAAGCCACCCAAGCCCGGATGTCGTTCGCTCCACCGTTAAAATACGATCGAATAAAAGGCATCGATGTGGAATTGCCATAAGGAATTCCTATTCCTATGAGTTGTCTGAATGCCAAAGTATGCGGTTTGGCCCTGTCATTGAAAAATGTAAAATATTTTCTGAAATCGAAATCAAATTTGATAAATTGAGAAAATGGGATTTTAAAAATAGTTTTCGTGTCACCAGAAAGGAGATAGTTCTCTTCTTTTTTTGTAACAAGATTGAGAAAATTGCCCGCAATTTCTACTTTTCCAGTAAAGGAAAATGGATTGGTAAAATCTTTCTTTCCAATTTGATTGTATGTAAAATTATAAATAAAAGAAGAAATAATCACATCCTGAGTTTGGCGCTCTTTGTTGTAAAGAGATTGCATAAAATTGTAGAGCAGGTTTCTGTCAGAATTAATCAAATCTGTAATAAAAGGGGTGTCTCCCAAAATAATTTCTGAGAACTGATCAAAAGAATAATTATTTGGGTTTATTCCTGGATTTTTGAGTGTGTACAAATCAAAAATATTTTGCCTTATTTCATTGTCGGCAGGGAAATAATCATAATACCTGTCTTTGTTTTGGGTGAGACTTAGTTGTGTGTTGAAAAGCGTCAACCTGTGTTGTACTAAACCGTCTTTAACATTAGCATTATATGACAAGCCGGCATTGAAGTTAATTCTTCCCAAACCAATGTTATTCTGAATTGATGTACCTAAATTGATACTCGTAATCGGAGAATATCTCTTCGGTATTAACTTATAATATTTTTTGAAAGGCACCAATAACCTCGGAAACTGAACAGAAGCCTGTGCAGACAATTCGTAAGCATTGAAAATAGCATCGGGATTTTTGGGATCTTTGGTGGTTCCGATAACACCTGAGAAACTGGTCACAAGATTTTCCGCACCGCCAAATACATTTCTGGTTGTTAAATCTACCGAAGGTGAAAAACCAAAATTCAGAATCTGAGAATAGTGGATATCTGTTCCAAAATTGAATTCATACTTCGGCAAAGGTTTCAGAACATATTCTACATCTATGATACTGTCCCTTTCCGCAGCTGTTCCTTCCTTACGAAGGAAATCTGCTGCTTTCAGAATGGTAAAATTATTCATTGAAATCAAATTCCTTCTCGTGAGATCCAGATTCGATTGTTTGTAAACCTCGCCAGGCTTCAGGATTATGGGCAGCCAAAGCGCATTTGCACTATAAGTGCTGTCTCTTCTTAAAATATGAATACCGCGAATGCTGTCTTTCAAAGGTAGTTTATCAATATTATTCACATTACCAGCTACGGCAACAGTAATTTTTCCGATCGTCGCTTTTCTATAAGGTGTTCCAATAGAATCCTTAATAATATTCATCACCAGCGGAACGTTTTTCCGGCTTTGCAAAGAATCGGCTACGAAATAAATATCCTGATTGTCATTATTGAATTTATAATAACCTTCTTCCTTCATCAAGTCATTAATTCTGGTGATTTCTCTCTCCAAAACAGTCTCATCCAAAATCTGTCCTTTTTTGACAAGGCTTTTGCTCAATTTGGATTCATAAATGCTTCTGATATTTTGATCCGGAATATTATAGAAATAATCTTTGGTGTAAGTAGGATCTTTATGGGTGATGATATAATTAACCTCTGCTTTTTTCCCTGCTGAATCTCGTTTTACATTAGTTTTTACATCTGCATCCCAATAACCACGATTGATCAATCTATTATTGATACTTTTTGCACTTTGTTTTGTTTTCGCATCACTGTAAATAACTGGCGCTTCTCCAACGGTATGAAAAAACCGGTTCCAAAACAGATTTTTCCCTACATATTCTGGGTGATCAAATTTCTTGAATAGCGAATCTCTCAGTTTCTGATTTCTCATCTCGCTGGGATAAGTCATATATTCTTTTAAGATCGTATCGTATTTAGGATTCGCCATATTGTACAGACTCAATCCTAAAGGAACAACAACAAGAGTTTTTTTATTGGGTTTTTGAGCTACCAGATCAGGAATTTCGTCAGCGAAAATCTTTCCATCTGTATATTCGAATTTGTTGTCTGTCAACAGATATTCGCCTTCAGGAACTTTTTTTGTGACATTACATGCATACAAAATCACGCTGAAAATTGCGGAGTAATAAAATATATGATATTTTTGAAAATATTTGTTGATATGCTTACGGCTCATACTATAAAGACTATACAATCTCTGGACAAAAAGAAATACAGGCAAAAATACAATTTGTTTTTAGTTGAAGGTAATAAAATCATAAAAGAACTACCAAATTCTGACTATGAAATTGCAGACCTTTACTCTATTGCTCCAGAAGAATTAAATATAAAAACGGCAAACGACGTTAAAATCTTACCTGCGGAACTCAAAAAAATCAGCTTTTTGCAAACACCGAAAGATTCTGTCGCGGTTTGTAAAATTCCTGAAAATAAAATCCTGCAAGAAGTTTCCATTCAATTGATCCTAGACGGAATTCAAGATCCTGGAAATCTCGGAACAATCATCAGATTAGCAGATTGGTTTGGGATAGAGCAGATTATTTGCAGCAATGATACGGTGGATCTTTATAATCCAAAAGTAATCCAAGCGACGATGGGCTCTTTTCTTCGAGTGAATGTCTGCTATGTTGATTTAGAATATTATCTATCAAACTACAGTTTTCCAATTCTGGGAACTGATATGGACGGCGAAAATATTTATAAAACCGAATTTCCTGAAAAATTCTCGCTTGTTTTCGGGAACGAAGGTAACGGACTGCGCGCTTCCACAGAAAATCTGATTACAAAAATGATTACCATTCCAAGATTTGGAAAAAATCAATCCACGGAAAGCTTGAACGTTTCTATGTCAGCCGGAATTATTCTCGGAGAAATATTTTCCAAAAAATAAAAAAAATTGATTTAAAACTAAATCAATTTTTCTAAACTACTTGCGGTTTTATTTTTCTGGAACTCATCCAATTTTTCTCTTGCAAATCTAAGGGCGTAAGGCGCTACATAGATTAAAGCGAGACCTAAAGCCTTTTTCTTCCAACTTTTGTTTGCGATGCTTTTTTTGGCAAAGTTTCCGACCAAAGCTACAAGGCCCATTTTGATTGTATTTTCCAAAAGTCCAGATCGCAGGCTGTCATTGGCAAGATTCATCACATTTTTTTTGGATGCAGATTCTTTTAAGCCTGTTGAGATTTCTTTCATAATATTCTGGGTATCCAGTGAAAGTTCATTTTCACCTTCTTCATTTTTAGTTTCTTTCAGGAATTTATCCGTCAATCCATTGGTAAAAACACTAAGACTGTCCTTTTTACTTTTGAAAGTTAAAATATCTTCCAGTTCTCCAATTTCTTGTTTCAGAAGTCTTTTTTCACTCCTCAACTCGTCTAAATTTGTATATTTTGTCGCCATAATTATTTTTTTAAGAATTCAATAACTTGGTTTGCAACTATGGTTACAATTGTTTTCTTCATCAGAAAAACAATGATCATAATCAGGAAATAGAATCCGGCAACGATTAAAAACCCGTGTCCAACATTACCTAAAGCCTGACCAATCAGAAATGCGATTCCGAAATTGAACAATATAATGAAGAAAGAAAATGCAATAACTAAGACGGATAGAAAGGCAATAATACCAGCGGATAAAGAGGATTTCTCGGTAAACTGGAGTTTGACCAAATCCAGCCTTTTGGTTGTATAATCTTTTATAATATCAATCATAAGAATCTTGTTAAATATAAAATTACACTATTATTTACAAAAAAAGGAACTTAGAAACTAAATTCCTTTTTATAATTAAAAATTAAATTGATTTATTTCAATCCATCTAATTCTGTTTCAACATCTTTTACAACGTCAGAAGTTTTAGAAACAATCTGATCTTTGTATTTGTCATAGCTGTCTTTCACTGTAGAAGCCACGTTTTGAGCTGTTTCTTTGAAAGTTGAAGACAAAGAGTTATATTTATCTTTTACGTTTCCAGATACTTCAGAGTATTTTTCCTTCACTGTTTCAGAAGTTCTTCCGTACTCGTCAACCGCTTTATCTTTTAGATCATTCGCTTTATCTCTGATTTTTTTTCTGGTTTCTTTACCTTCTTTTGGCGCATAAAGCAATCCTAAAATGACTCCCGTTGCAGCTCCTGCTAACAATGCAGCTAATACTGCTGCTGAATTTGATTTTTTTGACATTATTATAATTTTTAGTTTATTGAAAATTCGATTTGATGATTCTAAATTTACAACTAAAATGCCAAAGAAAATATTATAGTCTTAAAATTTTGTTAAAACTTTTTTATGTAAGATAAAATCAGCTCAATAGTTTCTTCTTTATTGATTTCTGTATTATCAATCAAAATAGCGTCATCAGCTTGTTTCAGGGGAGAAACTTCTCTTTCGCTATCAATTTTGTCGCGGGAAATCAGGTTATGTTTTACGGTTTCTACATCTGTCTTTTCACCTGCCAATTCCAACTCCAGAAAACGTCTTCTTGCTCGCTCATTCTGACTTGCTGTCATAAAAAATTTATAATCCGCATTGGGAAGAACAACTGTTCCAATATCTCTGCCATCCATAATAACCCCGCCTTTCTCAGCAATATCTCTTTGAGTTTTGAGAAGAAAATTACGAATATCAGCTTCTTTAGCAACTTGACTGACATTATCTGAAACCTGTGGAAAACGGATTTCTTTGTCGATATTTTTCCCATTAAGAAACAGAACCAATTCTCCATCAATATTTTGAAATTCCAGTTGAATCTTGGGAAGCAAAGAAATTAATTTCTTTAAATCAATTTCACCTTCATCAGTCATACAATTCTGAATGGCATAAAAAGTAATACCTCTGTAAAGTGCGCCCGTATCCATATGAATAAGGCCTAATCTTTTGGCAATGATTTTAGAAATGGAGCTTTTTCCTGTAGAAGAAAAGCCGTCGATAGCAATTACCGGTTTTTTTGTCATACTGCAAAATTAGAAAATTTTGAGATTTTGACATTGAGAAATTAAAAGATTAAATCGTGAATTTTCACACTTTTTTTCTCGAATCTTAAAATCTCTATCTCCTATTGCCGCCAAGCTGTATCAAATCCATCGTCAATCCCAACATATTAACATTGGAAGCATTGTGATAACGCATATGAGAATAATCGAACCGGAAAGATGAAATCTTAATACTGAAACCCGCAGATAAACCGGTAAAACTTCTCTGATCCAAAACCGCCAGCTCGCCACCTCTTTTCACATTATAACCAAATCTGATGTTGAAAGCCTGACCAGGAAATAATTCTGCGCCTAAAGAAATATGATCCAAAACTTTCCTACCGAATTTGGTAGGCTGTCCATTGATGTCAGTCTCAGCAGAAATATTGAATTGCTGAAGATCGTGCGCTGTAATCGTCAAAGCAGCTGGAAATTCGTCCAAAATCTTCGTATACCCAAGATCTACACGGAAAGGCAGTTTTTCTTTTACGCCGTTATAAGCTTTGATTTGATACCCGAAATTCCTGAAAACCAAGGCTAAAGTTTCATTGGTCTTGTCAAAATGATAAGTAACACCTGCAGTTGCTGTAACAGCAGATGACGTGTAAGTATCAATCTTTGAAGTCACAAAATTTCCGTTGATTCCAATCGTGAAATCATCTTCAAACTGATAGGCATAACCAATTCCCACAGAAGCATCCATTGCAGAAAAATCACCATTGATGATAGAGTTTTCATCCGTTCTCGGCATACTCCCATAATCCATATATCTGGCACTGAAAGAAGCCAAATGCCCTTCTCCCAGATCCCGGACATAATTGATACTTCCGATTTTGGTATCCGCCAGATAAGAAGCGTAATTTACAGAGATCATTTTATCCATTTCAAGATTCATCAAAGCAGGATTGGCAGCGGTAAAATTCACATCATAATCACGGACAGAAACAGCATCACCCAAAACTGCCTGTCTTGGCGAAATCGGAATATTCAGAAACTGATAAACCGAGGTTCCCGTTTGTGAGAAAACCAGAGTGGAAATGGCGACAAAAAAAAGATTGTAAAAGTTCTTCAACACTGTCCTTTAGCTTTGCAAAAATAATCTATTTTGATGCGTATCAAAATTTTTAGACTACTATCTTTTTCATTAACGTAATTCTTTTGCTTTCATTATATTTGCACAGTCAAAATTTGAAATAAAATCAAAAAGTAATTAAAATCTCAATGAAATATAAAAGAATCCTTCTGAAACTGAGTGGTGAAGCACTGATGGGAGAACGCCAATACGGTATCGATAACGACAGACTGAAAGAATACGCGGTCGAAATAAAAAAAGTAGTCGACAAAGGTTGTGAAGTAGCAATTGTTATTGGTGGTGGAAATATTTTCAGAGGATTGGCTGGCGCTGCAAAAGGAATGGACCGCGTTCAGGGAGATTATATGGGAATGCTGGCAACTGTCATCAATGGTATGGCTTTGCAAGGTGCTTTGGAAGATGCAGGAATTATTACAAGATTGCAATCTGCTATCGAAATGGACAAAGTAGCTGAACCTTTCATCAAAAGAAAAGCTGTTCGTCATCTTGAAAAAGGACGTGTCGTTATCTTCGGAGCTGGAACAGGGAATCCTTATTTCACAACGGATACTGCCGCAACATTGAGAGCCATCGAAATCGATGCAGACGTAATTTTAAAAGGAACCAGAGTAGACGGAATATACGACAGCGATCCTGAAAAAAATGCAGACGCCGTGAAATTCAACAGTCTATCTTTCGACGAGGTTTTTGAAAAAAATCTGAAAGTAATGGATATGACCGCTTTCACATTAAGCCACGAAAACAAATTACCAATCATCGTGTTCGATATGAACAAAGAAGGTAATCTGGAAAAACTGATAGACGGAGAAAATATCGGAACCTTAGTTAATGTATAATTGATAATTAATGAGTGATAAATGATATTAATATCGAATCATTTATCGTTTATAAATTATCATTTATGAATAAAATATGTGTCAATTATCAAATTTTAAATATACAATGGAAGAATTAGAACTCATTGTAGCATCGGTAACTCAGGAGATGGATGCTGCAATCAAGCATTTGGATCATGCTTTTCAAAAGATCAGAGCAGGCCGTGCTTCTACCTCTATGGTACAGGATGTAATGGTAGAATATTATGGTGCGCCCACGCCTCTTAGCCAGGTAGCCAACGTTTCTGCAGTAGATGCTATGACGCTTTCTATCCAGCCTTGGGACAGAACCGCAATTGGAGCCATTGCCAAAGCAATTGTAAACTCCAACCTTGGGTTTGCACCATCTAACAATGGCGACGTGGTGATTATCAATGTCCCACCATTGACTGAAGAAAGAAGACGTGAGCTGGCAAAACAAGCCAAAGCTGAAACAGATCAGACCAAAGTGACCATCAGAAACGCAAGACAGGAAGGTAACAAAGAACTGAAAAGACTGGAAGGTATTGCAGAAGACCTAATCAAAGGTGCTGAAAAAGACATTCAGGATTTGACAGATGCTTATGTTAAAAAAGCAGACGATCATCTTAAAGTGAAAGAAGCAGAAATCTTGAAAGTTTAAGTTTCTTCTTTATAGAAAAATTAAATCCTCGTTTCAAAACCTGAAACGAGGATTTTTTTATTTGATTTTATCATATATGAGCTTCGTCACCACCGCACCAAAAAGATAATAACCAACGGTTAACAGCTTTTTTTGCGTAGTTTCAGCGACTGGAGCATCATCCAGACCCATCTTTTTAGGAAGCATCACTGCCCCCAGACCAGCGGTGATTCCTGATGCAATATTAAACCCGCTCGTCGCAGTCGTCGCATAATAGACCGCATTGCTTACCACATCTCCCGCCAGCGTTGCAGCATAAAGTTGATCATGATTGGTTATTTTCATATCCACAGTATCCAAAGCCTTGTTCAGAGCTTCCTCTCCCACTTTGTTCACTTCTGGTACGTTGGAAAAATTATTCCTTACCACTTCGTGCAATAGGTTCAGAGCAATGGCACCACCCAGACCTGCAAGCATTTTTTTGTACATAATATATTTGATTTGATGTTAATTGCAATTACATAAATCGAGCCTCCGGAATCAGATCCCAGCAGATCTATTTAGACGGAACTTCCTGATGAAAATTATGGTAAGTGATGTAAAGATCATAAAAGTAGATATCCTCATCAATGTACGCTTTCAGCGCCTGTTTATCAGCCTGAGCACCCGTATAAAAATATTTTTGCGCCAGATGAGGATGGTAAATTTCTTTAGAAATTAATAAAGCCGAAGGCAGATAACCTTTTAGCCCATCGCTCTGTTTCAAATGTAACTCTATTGCCATAATTTATGATTTTGATACAAGCTACTTATCAGAATGTGTGCCATCGCCGTCTCCAAAACACGCAAACAACCAGAAAAAACAAATGAGGAGAAGTCTGGTTCCTATTTTTTATTTCCAAACTATCATTTATATTTACACAAAACAATACCATCAAAAAATGCCAAACCTTTACAAATCAACCACCATACTGTGCATCGCAGTCAATTTGATTATTGGCAATCTCGTGCTATTGATATTTCCCGATCTAACCATCATCCACCGCCTTCTCATTTCCGTCAGCATCATTTTCCTGTACGGATTCGCCTTTGAAAACCTAAAACCCATCATCCATCAGCAAACCAAATGGAAACTCGCCGGCATCTCCATCCTGCTCAGCCTTGTTGGGATGATGATTGCATGCATCGTCACCTCCGTCAGCATGCGTTTACCATCAGACAGCATTATCTCCGCCGGACTGAAGGGCATCATTCCTCTATACATCTTTGCCCTAGTTCTCGCATCTCCACTCTGGATTGTTCTGGCGTGGGTCAATTTCTTTTGTTTGAATTTTATTAAGAAAAACAATCAATGATGAAAAAAATTCTTTTGATTATTTTAAGTATAAACCTAATCCAATGTTCGATTAGCAAAAAAACAAAATCTCTGGATAGCCCAGCGGAAGGTTTCAAATTAGACACCATCACATTATTGGATAAACAAAGAAACAGAAAAATACCAATTGCTATTTACCAACCAGAAGACATTAAAAAATCAAATAATATCCCTATTTTATTCAGCCACGGTTATGGAGAAAACAATGGAGAAGATTATTTGAAAGTCTATAACTACCTGACAGAATTTTTAGCTTCGGAAGGTTATTTTGTCATTAGTATTCAACACGAGTTAAAAACAGATGAGCTACTAGCAATGACAGGTAAACTTCAGGAAACCAGAAGACCTAATTGGGAAAGAGGTGTTCGAAACATCTATTATGTTTTGCAAGAAATAAAAAAACAATATCCAAAACTAAAATATAACGAACTAACATTAATTGGCCACTCAAATGGAGGAGATATGACAGTGTTGTTTGCTCATAAATATCCCACAATTGCAAAAAAAATTATTACAATGGACAATAGACGTATGGAGCTACCAAGAACATCACAGCCCCAAATATTTACCTTGCGTTCCAAAGATTATCCAGCAGACGAAAACGTATTACCAAACAGCGAAGAATTAAAAAAATATAATATTACGGTTCAATTTACAGAAATCAATCATAGCAATATGGACAATGACGCAAATGAGACAGAAAGAAATTACCTAAAATCAAAAATCTTAGAATATTTAAATCAATAATTATCATTTTCAAAATTAATTCATTTTCAAGATTATCTTAATGTTATAAAGCTAGCGCAAGCATCCCACTCCTATTCAATCAACAAAACAAAAACCCTCGCCAAAATGAGGGTTTCCCATTTCCCTATTTAACATAATATCAAATTCACAAAATACCCTATAAAAAATTACAAACTATTCAAAATAAAAATTAGATTTGTGATACAATTTTCAAAAAATCACACAATGAGTAAAACCTACGAAACTGGCCACGCCAAAAACGTCGCCAACTTCCAAAAACTAATCGAATTTGTAACAGAGTATGGCACCGTCTACAACCCGGCGAAAACAAGTCTCAAACTAGCCACATTGATCGCCCTCCAAACAGAAGCCGAAGAAGCATTAGAAGAGGTCATCTCCAAAAACACACTCTACAACAACGCTGTCAATAGCAGAATCTCAGAGTTCAGCAACCTCAGAACACTATCCACACGTTTGGTCAACGCGTTGCAAAGCACAGATGCCACGCCACAAACCATCAAAGATGCCAATGGATTCAACAAAAAGATTCAGGGCAAAAGATCATCCACGCCAGAGACGCCCACAGATCCCGATGCACCCGCACCACAGAACATTTCCGCAAGCCAGATGTCCTATGACCAGCTCATACAGCACTTCACCGCACTCAAATCAGTATTGGAAAACGAAAAAAGCTACGCTCCCAACGAGGTCGATTTGCAGATAAACACCTTGGAAACCAAAATCGCCAATATGACCACCAAAAACACAGCAGTAGCCAAAGCCTACACCAAGATCAGCAACACCCGCATCGCCAGAGACAAGATTCTTTACATCGGCGACAACGCTTTGGTTGAAACTGCAACTGAGGTTAAAAAATATATCAAATCAGTTTTCGGAGCGGGCAGCCCAGAGTTCGATCAGGTTCAAAGTTTACCATTCAAAAAGATTTCAAAATAGAAAGTTCATTCCTTCTAGCAGAAAATTTACAACTGCTGAAAGAAATCTCCTTACTGCAATTAGAAAGTTACTCACTGCAATTAGAAAGTTTCCTACTGCAAACAGAAAGTTCCCTACTTCAGATAGAAAGTTACTCACTGCAAGTAGAAAGTTAGCTACTGCATGCAGAAAACTCCTTACTGCAAATAGAAAGCTCCTTACTGCAAGTAGAAAGTTAGCTACTGCAAATAGAAAGCCCCTTACTGCAAGTAGAAAGTTAGCTACTGCAAAAAAACAATGCTAGCAATCAAAGACATATCATCTTTCCCTCGCTGCGAGTGGTCCGCCCAAGCAGACAAATTGAAAAGCCTCACAACAAAAAACCTCCCGATCACTCGAGAGGTTTTGTTATTAATACAATCAAAAACCTTGATACTTTTGACTTTATTCTTGTATCTCCTCCGCTTTAAGCTGAGTTTCTACTCGCATTGATATTCCCAAACAGAGATCGCATCACCAGCTTCTCATAAGCATCACGATTGCCCTCCCCTTTCTGAATCTTAATCAATGCATACTGCTGGATACTCAACAACGGCAAAACAATCTTTTCCCGGATTCTGATAGATTTTCTGTTAATAGGCTCTTCCTGCATCAGGATATTATAACCTGTCAGTTCCAGCATCATTTCTTTGGATAAAGAAAATTCAGCAAACAAGATATTCCAGAACTCGCCAAACTTCTCATTATTTCTCATATAATAAGTCAATGGAAAATAAGTCTTATTCATACTCATCATCGAGTTGAGAACAAGGGTTTTAAAGAAATCCGAACCTTTATAAAGCGCTTTGATCTCCTCAAACCGGCCTTCATCTTTCAAAGCCTTTAAAGCAGAACCAAATCCAAAGAACCCCGGAACATTCTGTCTAAGCTGTGCCCAGGATCCTACAAAAGGAATGGCTCTCAAATCCTCAAATTTCAGTTCAGACCCCGCACCTCTTTTGCTTGGCCGGCTTCCGATATTAGTTCTTCCATAATACTCCAGCGTACTCATTTCCTGCAAATAAGGAACAAATCTTGGGTGTCCTTTTAATTCAGAATATTTATTATAACTAATATCAGCCAATTCTGAAATTAATTTTCTCTCGCTAACATTCAAATCTTTTTTGGTGCTTTTAAAAACATCATTCTCTATTCCCGCCGTCAGCAATTGTTCAAAATTAAATTTTGCCTGATCTTTATTTCCAAAAACACTCGTAATGGTTTGGCCTTGGATCGTTAGCTCAATTTGATTATTAGCAATTGTTTTCCCTTGAGAAGCATAGAAATCGTGGGTTTTCCCGCCACCTCTTGCCGGCGGACCGCCTCTGCCGTCAAAGAACACCACTTTGATGTCGTTATCTTCTGATATTTTGGTCAGTTTTTCCTTCGAAGTATAGATTTGCCAGTTCGCTTTCAGGTAGCCACCATCTTTGGTTCCATCGGAGAAACCAAGCATAATGATCTGTTTATTATTTCTTTTCGCCAGGTGTTTCTTATAAATCGGATGGCTGTACAAAGTCTTCATCACTTCCTCAGATTTGTCCAGACCTTCCATCGTTTCAAACAACGGAACAATATCAATGTTGATGTCTTCATCAGCGTATCCGCAAAGCTTCATCATCGCATAAACATTCATCACATCTTTCACGTCATCAGAATTGGAAATGATGTAACGGTGCATCCCGCGTTCGCCATTAAGTTCCTGAATGGTTTTGATATTATAAATGCTCTTCAACGTTTCACAAGTCATTTCATCTTCAAAATCCTGAGGATTCAAAACCTGATTAGAATCTATCAGCAGTTGAACTTTCTCATCATCCGTTCTCTCTTCCACATTGCCATCAATAATCTTTTTGAAGATATCATCAATCACATTTTGATGAACTCTGCTATCCTGACGGATGTCCAAAGTCGCAAAATGAGTCCCAAATATCCGAACCCGATCCCGGAAATCATCCAAAACATCGAAGAACAATCCATTGTGCTCTTCTTTCAAAATCTTTTCAGCTTTGTCCAGCTCAGCAATAATCTCATTCGCAGAAATTCTTGAATTCTCCTGGAAAATTGAGTCATAAATACTCTGGCTCACAGCTTTCAAAATATCAGAAACGCCACGGAAACTTAATCTTCTTCTTACGATTTTAAGATGACCATAATAATCTTTCAGAATAGAAATCCTCAGTTCTTCAGCCACTTTCATCGTGATATCTGCGGTTACAAATGGATTTCCATCGCGATCTCCTCCAGGCCAAAACCCTAACTGAATAATATCCGGACTTGGAGTGAAATTGGAAGTTCCATAAACTTGCTTGATTTTTCTATAAAGCTCACCAATACTTTGATAATAAACATATCTCAGGTAATAAATAATACTCATCGCCTCGTCCAAAGGCGTCGGCTTCTCTTTATTAACAAACGGTGTTTTCCCCAATTGCTGAAGCAAAGTATCAATCTGCGTCACCGAATCATTGATGATTGCATCACGCAAATCGTGGATAATTCTTTGCACCGCATTGGGATAGAACTGAGTCGGGTGCGCCGTAAAAACAATCTTAATCCCAAAGTCATCCATCTTTTTTCGGATGGCCGTCAAATGATGTTCCTGATTGGCTCTGTCATACAGATTCATCACCGTTCCGGAATCGGTTTCGGAATGTAATTGCTGGAAAGCAGCGTCTTCTATACTATCGAACAAAACCACCTGTCTCTCGATGTACTGGATGATTTTGAACAGCAATTCCAGTTTCTGATCCTCAGTTTGCAGCTCGGTATGTTTCTGGAAAAACTCTTCCACAATTTCCTCCGGAGATTTCCCGACGTTGTAGCCATCTTTACTTTCCTCATAGAGAAAAGGAAGCAACATCCCGATATTGGTCATTTTATCATAGGGCAAACTCATAAAGAGCGAGTTGTAGATTTGAAACTTATTCTCTACAATTTGCCTGAATTTTTCAATTTTCTGATCGTTTAGCATCTAACAAAAATAAGAGATAAATCATAAAATCTATTGTCAGAAACGTTATTTTTATTGTAAATTTTCTGTTAATATACTTTGCAACATTACCAGTATTTCTTCCCCGAACTGTTCAATTTCAGCCTTTGCGATTTCATTTACATTTTCCAGGTCTTCCAAATTATTGGGTAGATGCCTGGCAATTGACATCAATTGAGAATTTTTAAGAATAACATAAGGTGGCAAATTAGAATTCTCTGTCTTTTCTTCCCGCCATTCTTTAAGTTTTCTATAAATCATTAATTCTAACTCAGAAGGTTGTTGTATAATATTTAGGTTTTCACTAACAACGATATTATCCTTCGGATTATATTTATGATATTGCTTAATGATCCATTTTCTATTTTCAATAGTGTCTATAAAATCAGGGGTCTCGATATAATTTTCTATTTCGTTGTAAAAAATTAGAACCGACCAATAGTTGATTTCATCCTTCACGAGCTGTGTATCTATTTTTAAGATTTCATTACGCTTGACAAAATCGCGAATCAATTTTTCATCCACCAATTGAAATTCATCAGAGATTCTGATTTTAAAAATTTTACCTTCCATAAAATCAATTTAATCAAAAAACCTCAACAAGCTTTTGCTTGCTAAGGTTCTGGTTTATAACAATTATTTGGATCCTAAAAGCAGTATTTCTTCGATTCTGATTTCCGTGATGAAACGTTTTGCGCCGTCTTTATCGTCATAAGATCTGTAAGTCAGTTTTCCCTCGATGGCAATTTCTTTTCCTTTTGGAACGTACTTCTCCAGAATATCTACTACCTTTCCAAACGCCACGAGATTGTGCCATTGCGTTTCTTCTACTCTTTCACCTGTTGAATTCGTATAATAATCATGGGTTGCAAGTGTAACAGTTGCTTTTTTGTTTCCATTTTCGAAATTGAAAACTTCTACTTCTTTTCCTGTGTGTCCAATTAATGACACTTTGTTTCTTAAAGACATAATAATTAAATTTTTAAATTAAACTTTTAAAACCAAGTCGTGTTTGTCTTTCGCTTGATTTTCTGTTGCAAATTTTCATCAAAAAGAAAACTGGATTCGGTAGAAAAGCATTTATATCCGTTTGTAATCGTTTGTAAATGGAAATGGTTTTATAATTTTAGAGAACTTAAATTCTCATCAAATTAATGAAATCAATAATAATTCTACTGACGTTTAGCATTTTATCTTTCGGGCAAAACTCGAAATCGGAGAATAAAATCGGAGAAAAAATCCAAGGTAATTTTTCAGAGAATGGAAAAAAAATAACAGCAAGCGTTATTAAAACAAAAGAAGCAAAAGGAAATCCAATCGAGGATGGAATGCCTGCAGAATTTGAAATTCGATTTTCTGACGCCAAGTTAAAGCCGATAAAAGCCGGTTGCTGCGAAATCATTCTTATTAATGAAGGCGATTTGAATAATGATGGAAACGACGAAATATCAGTTTATCAAGCGCCAATGAATGGTTGCAGCTACACAATGACAACCTATTCTTACATCAACGGAAACTGGAAAAAAATAATTCAGCCATTTCTGATTCCAACCGGATGTGAAAGCCTGAGTGAAAAAGATTTGCAAAACAGAGTTTTTCAAGAAAATAAAACAGTTTATTTCCTTGAGAAAGATATGAGCGAAGAAAATGGAAAGCTAATCAAGAAAAAAGTATCACCACGATGAAAATTATTGAAAAAATTTAATTTTAAACTAAAAAATAAAACACAAATGGAAAACTTAACCTGCCCAGAATGCGGCGACAAAATCGTAGGAAGATCAGACAAAAAGTTCTGTTCTGATGCTTGCAGAAACGCCTTCAACAACAAGCAAAATAAAACGACCACCAACTACATGCGGAATGTGAACAACAAACTGCGCAAAAATTACCGCATACTTTCTGAACATAATTTTGAAGGAAAAACAAAAATCAATCGTCTTAAACTACAGAATGCCGGTTTTGATTTCGATTTTGTGACCCAAAACGTGACTTACAAAAACGGCTCGCAATACTTTTTCGTTTATGACCAAGGCTACAAGATCCTTGACAACGATTGGGTTTTAATAGTAAAAAAGACCGATTAAATTATGATTATTACTTTTCTGATTCTGTTATTTGCCTTGGCAATTTATCTTTACAACCTGCCTGTTTTTGGTGGCACCTTTTCTGGAAAAAGATTAGTCCGAATGAAACAATCACCTAACTACAAAAATGGTGTTTTCCAAAATCTGAGCCATACACCTTCTCTAGCCGAAGGTTTTACAATGAGACAAGTGCTGTGGGAATTCATTACCGATAAAACAGAAAATAAAAAACCGCAACATCCTCTACCGACTCAAAAAACCGATTTGAAAAACCAGTCAATTTCTGATGATTTTCTCATTTGGATGGGACATTCATCTTACTATTTCCAGATAGATGGTAAAAAATTTCTGGTAGATCCTGTGTTCAGTGGAAATGCCTCACCGATTCCGGGAACAACGAAAGCTTTTCCCGGAACGGATATTTATTCAGAGGAAGATTTTCCTGAGATTGATTTTCTGGTCATTTCGCACGATCATTATGACCATTTGGATTATAAAACAATTAAAAATCTTAAACCAAAAATCAAACAAGTCATTTGTGGTTTAGGCGTTGGTTCACATTTTGAAAAATGGGGATTTGATGAAGAAAAAATTATTGAGCTGGATTGGTATGAGGACGAAAATATATCTTCAGAATTTAGAATTACTTCTACTCCGGCGAGACATTTTTCCGGGCGAAGATTCAAAAGGAATAACACGCTTTGGTCATCTTTTGTTTTGGAAACGCCGACCAAGAAAATTTTTCTGGGTGGCGACAGCGGTTATGATTTTCATTTTAGAGAAATTGGGGAGAAATTCGGTCCGTTTGACTGGGCGATTCTGGAGAATGGTCAGTACAATGAAAAATGGCGTTATATCCACACATTGCCAGACGAATTTATTCAGGTTGCAGAAGATCTTAATGTTAAAAATGTATTGCCTGTGCATTCTTCGAAATTTGCTTTAGGTCAACACCCGTGGAATGAACCTTTGCAAAAAGCATTTGAAAACAGCAGAGGAAAATACTTCAAAGTGGCTACACCAATGATTGGTGAAAAATTGAATCTGAATGATAATTCTCAGGTATTTTCTGAATGGTGGAATTCTTAAAAATTATTTAGATATATTATTAAATTATTCTAAATTTGAAATATGGAAGCACTAAACGAACTAGAAGTGACACTCTTAAACAATCTGACAACAAAATATCCTTTACTAAAACCGCATCTCGAACACTTAAAAGTTACGGAGAGAAAACTTAATAAAGACAGTGTGATTGTAACACTCGCTTATTCAGATTTCAATGGAGATTTTGAAGATATTAATGCCTTGTTTAGTAATGGTGAAAATATTGAAGTCAAAGGTCTGAAAGAAGGTTTGAGCTATGTTATCGATGTGAGTGATGGTGAAATTACTTCAATCGAATTCAATACTTACAATGAAAAATGGAACGGCAAATTCGATGATTATAAAGTTGTAAAGCCAGAATAAATTCAAATTATAAATAAAAAAAGGATGAACTTAACGGTTCATCCTTTTTTATTTTCGAATAAGTTGATTATTTAGTTTCAACAACTGATGTTTTCAACCAGTTTGTGTGGAATTTACAATCCTTATATTTGTTATCAATCGAGATAAAAATTGATGGAATTTTGTTCGTTACCCATTTTTCTACGATTTCATTTTTCTTTTTGTTCAGCGCCATATCCTTGATTCTTTCGTAATCTGTGGATAGTTCCAGCTGATGTGCATCGATAATATCATTTACCTGAATGATGCTGATCATTTTTCTTTTTTGAGAATCTTCCTGTTGGAAAGGATCTGTGATGTCATTCTTTTTAAGACCTGCAATCTGATACGATACTGTTGGATCTAAGTTCAGTTTTTCCAGTTTATCAGAGCCGTCCTGAGCATTCGTCATTATACCGGCACTGAATTTATTACTCTTTTCATCAGAATACTTGTAAGCCGCATCTTTGAACGTTATTTTCTTCTCCAAAATCAAAGTTCTGATACTGTCCATTTCTTTCTTAGCAGCCGTCAACTCCTCAGCATTGGGCGTACTTTTGATGAGAATATGCCTGGCATCGTATTTTTTACCGTTTCTTTTTACCAACTGAATCAAGTGATATCCAAATTCAGATTCCACAGGCTCGGATAAATCGCCTTCCTGAAGGTTCAGCGCAGCAGCTTCAAATGGTTTTACCATCTGTCCCATATTGATATTTTTGTAAAGTCCTCCAACCGCAGCAGAACCTTCGTCTTCAGAATAGATTCTCGCCTGGTTTTCAAAACTGTCTCCATTTTTGATATCCTGCTTTATTTTATTAAGTTTATCAATAATTTCTTTTTTATGAGAAGCAGAAATCTTTGGATAAATACTGATTTTAGAAAGACTCACCTCATCCTTAACATTCGGAAGCTGATATTTGAATTGATTATAAAAATCAGTCACTTCATTCGGTGTTACATCCGCTTTTTCAGTGATTCTACCATACTTTGCTTGTCCATAATAGTTATCAGCATCAATTTTTTCGATAGCTGTTTTCATCTCGTAAGACGTTCTGAATTTGTAAGCGGCTAACATTGCTTTCTCATCCGGAAACTGCCCAAGAATCTGATTGTACTTGCTACCAGCCATTTCTTTGATAGCAGCACTTCTGTTTTCAATCAAGGTATCCTTTTTTGCTTCGTAGATCAGCAATTTGTTATTCAGGATACTTTCCATAAAATCACATTTATCACCTACATTCGCGCCCTGTTGTTTGGCATAGTTCGCTTGATCTTCTATGTCAGATTCCAGAACAATCTCGTTACCGATTACGGCTGCGATCCCATCTATCAGCTGACCTTTTTGTAATTGTGCTGACAGTTTTCCGCTAAAAAGGAAAACAAAAACAGACAATAAAAAAAGACATTTTGTGTATTTTAACATTATATTTTGATATTAAGGTGCAAAATTAGGATTATCCTCCAATTTCGCTTCATTTTTAGTTATAATTATTTCTTAAAATTTTTCTTCAGTTCTGCCATAAAAGCGGGCTGAATCTCAACTTTAGTTTTTGCTCTTTGATTGGCTATCGTGGTCTGTAAAACTTTTTCCGTCACCGCGTCTGTCATATCTTCCTTAGCTTCTTCCAATGTCATCTGCTGCTCCGGCAGCAATTCATCGATGGCAACAATCACATCACGGTCAGAAATTTTGGCAGCAAACGTTCCTTTTTTGAATGGCACATTGTGTTTTTTGAAAATATCCGCACTTTCCTGGATTTTACCTTCCTCAAAATGAACTAAAACCTGATTTTTATCGTTTACTTGATTTTTATATTTATCCTTCAGTGCCGTCCATTTTTTCGGATCTCTCACTTCCTTTTCAATTTCTTTCACCAATTTTGGATCAGAAATGACTGCAGCTCTGGATTCTGCTCTTTTTTCCCAAACAAATTTGGACTTATTGGCATTGTAATATTCTGTAAAAAGTTGAGGATTATTCTTTACTTCATCTTTCAGATATTCTGAGAAAATAAATTCCGAGTACAGATTTTTTCTAAGGTCAGTCAGTTCAGGTTTTACATCTGGAAGATTTTCAAAATTCTTAGCATAAACACCGATGATGTACTGATTGGCCTGATAATCTACCAACTCTGCCCATTGCGCAGTAGGAATCAATTCTAAGCTTTTGTACTGAGCATCTATCGCTTTTTTAAGATCTTCATATGTTACCGAATTTTTTCCGTAAGTGAAAAGCACCGCTTTCGGATTTTTTGGATTCAAATAAGTTTGATAAGATTTTTTGATCTCAGCAAAATCTTTGGTTTCCGTGAATTTCTCCTGAGTTTTCAGCCAACTAACCAGTTTGTCAGTCGCTTCCTCGCCATAGCTGGTAGCCAGCATTTCTTTCTGGAAAAATCTTTTGTTTTCTTCCGTCAGTTGATAAGGCTCAATGTTATAAATGTTGAAGATAAAATATTTGTCGCCAAATAAAATAGGTTCTGTGGTATAATAATCTTTCTTCTGACCTTTCAGCGCATTGTAAACTTCGTCTGGTAAAATAGGAGATCCCATTACAGCGCCTCCAGAGTTTTTCTCTTCCTCAGTTGCTCCAAACTCTTTTACAACTGCCTGAAATTTCTTTCCAGAAACCAAGTCTTTGTAGATTTTAGCTTTAGTCGTTTCGTAGTTGGCATCTTTCGGAACAGACAAAACACCAAAAATCATATAACCCAAACTTGGTCTCGTGTTCACAACTTTAGCGAAAGCAACTACATTGGGTTTATCAATAAAAGTAGTATAAGAATTAACCGGCGTATTTTTTACCTGCTGGTACAACTCATAATCCAGCATTCCTGGTTTTACATAAAATGCTTTGGTAGCTTCTGGTTTAGCATTTTTTGCCAAGAAATCTTCCATTGTCATTTTCCCAGCTTTCACTTCGTTATAAAGCACTTTATAGTCGGTTTTGTCGTCCGATTTTTTTTCTTTGATGAACAGCAAAACCTGAGTTTCCGTCTTGTTGGAATTAACAAAATCCTGAACCAATGGATCGATAATCGCTTTTGGATAGAATTTTCGTTCTCTCAGTTCAGACAATTTTTGATTGTAAGAATTAACGAAGAAATTGAGAGTATCCGCTCTTTTTTCTTTTGCCAATTGTTGCAACAGTAAAAATTCTACTGTAGAATTCACAGATTTATCCGGACCGTTGGTTTCCAATCCGTATTTATTGTCTTTGATATAATCTTTTACAGAAATGCTGTCTTTGCCAACAATCAAATATTGCGAAAAAACGGTCTGAGAAACAAATGCTAAAACAACTGGAAAAAAGATTTTCTTCATTTGATATTTTTTATGAACACTCATTGGAGTGAAAAATTCTGATAAGGTTAAATTTTAAATTGCAGATTCGAAAGAGGTCAATTCTTTGAATTGATTGATTCTTTCAGACAATTCTTCTCTAGTAACAGTTGCGATTCTTTCTGTCCCGAATTTCTCAACTGTGAAAGATGCCATTGCACTTCCTACAAGAATGGCGGTTTTCATCGTTTCAAAACTGAAATCTTCTTTTTTTGTCAAATATGACGCAAATCCACCTGCGAAAGTATCTCCCGCTCCTGTTGGATCAAAAACTTCTTCCAAAGGCAACGCAGGAATTGCGAAAACTTTCCCGTCGTGGAAAAGTAAAGCACCGTGTTCTCCTTTTTTGATGATCACATATTTTGGTCCCAATTCGTGGATTTTTTTCGCTGCTTTCACCAAAGAATATTCTCCGGAAAGTTGTCTTGCTTCCTCATCATTAATTGTGATAACATCTGTTTTTGCGATTACTTTCATCAAGTTATCCCAGGCGATGTCCATCCAGAAATTCATTGTGTCCAGGATCACCAATTTTGGCTGCGTTTTCATTCTTTCCAAAACTGAAAGCTGAACCACAGGATCAAGATTTCCCAACAAAAGAACTTCTGCTTCAGAAGAATGTTCAGGAACTTTCGGATCAAAATCAGCCAAAACATTCAATTCTGTAACCAAAGTATCTCTGGAGTTCAGATCGTTGTGGTATTTGCCGCTCCAGAAGAAAGTTTTGCCTTCTTTTACCATTTCGACACCGTCAACATTGATGTTTTTGGAAGTCATCATATCCAGATATTCTTGAGGGAAATCGCCACCGATCACGGAAACCAAACTCACGTCTGTATCCAAAGCTGAAGCTGCTAAACCAATATAAGTGGCTGCACCACCAAGAATTTTATCTGTCTGTCCAAAAGGTGTTTCGATGGCATCAAATGCTACAGTTCCTACTGCTAGTAATTTCATAATTTAAGTTTTTTATGTCGGAAGCGGGAAGTCCGATGTCCGATGTTTTTTGTTTGTTCTATTTAATTTTTTGTTGTTTTTAAATCTAGATCTTCCGTCCTCTGACTTCTAGCTTCAATCTATTTTTTCCATTCAAAAGAATCTATCAAATGCAAAAGGTCTTTTTTAATATAATCTACCGCTGGCGCCAACGAATCCGGACGCGGACGGGAATTGAAATATAAATTTCCGGTTACGAAATGTCTCGTACTGTCTGTGACATAAAACTGAATGTTAGAAGCAGTTTGCCCTTTCAGTTCATAGAAATTTCCGTAAACTTTTTTCTCCGGGTAAGCGAAAGATTTGGTGTCAATGGAACTGGCTTTGATGGTGTGTTCGTAAACCATTTTTTCTACTTCTTTCACGTGAAGATTAAAATCATTTTTGATTGGAAAATAGGTAATGAAAATATTGGCTTTCATCTTTGGGTAAGACAAATTGTACCAGCAAGCCTGTTTTGCGTCTCTCACTTCCGCGAAATCTGAATAGTCAAAAGAATAATCACAAGGTGCGGAAAAACTCTGATATTTTGGAGCTGGATATTCCAAACGCAGATCGCCTTTCGGTTTTGGAACCGGTTCTTTGGCGCAGGAGAAAAGTGATAAGCCGATGAAAACTCTGATCAGATTTTTAAACATTCGGCAAAAATAACAATTAGAATCGATACAGAGAATTTTGAATACTTAATTTTTGTTAAGAATAATTGATTTACAGAGAAATAATGTGATAATGATTGGGAATTTATTAATTCTCTCGGAGATTTGGCAGATTTTGATTATTTCTATTTAACAGAATTTTGTCATTCCGTAGGAATCTCAGCAGTCTAGATTCCTACGGAATGACAAAATTGGATTTTATTATTGAATGTTCTTCTTATGCAGAATCCCGCAGCCCGACTTGAACGGAGCTCATTTTTTGTGGCTGGAAAAGCGATGGCAAAAAATAGCGGGAGTGGAAGGCGGAATAGCTGCCCAAATTTTATTAATTAGTTTTAAAATGCGTTAAAATTCTATATAAATTCGAATAAAATAAAATATTTGTAACCTTTTTGATGTTCTCATCGTATAATATATTGCAACCTAATAGAATGAGGTTTTTATATGAGACAATTAAAAATTACAAAACAGGTTACCAACAGGGAAACCGCATCACTAGACAAGTATCTGCAAGAGATTGGAAAAGTTGAATTGATTACCGCTGATGAAGAGGTAGATTTGGCTCAGAGAATCCGTGCCGGAGACAGAGCTGCATTGGAAAAGCTGATCAAAGCTAACTTACGTTTCGTGGTTTCCGTTTCCAAGCAGTATCAGAATCAGGGACTTTCTCTTCCCGATCTGATCAACGAAGGAAATCTTGGTCTGATGAAAGCGGCGAAAAGATATGATGAAACGAGAGGTTTCAAATTTATCTCTTATGCTGTTTGGTGGATTCGCCAGTCGATATTGCAGGCTTTGGCTGAGCAGTCGAGAATTGTAAGATTACCTTTGAATAAGATTGGTTCTATCAACAAAATCAACAAGGCTTATGCTCACCTTGAGCAAGAGAACGAAAGACCACCTTCTCCGGAAGAGCTGGCAGAAGTTCTTGATATGAGCGAGGAAGACATCAAGGAATCTATGAAAAACAGTGGTCGTCACCTATCGATGGATGCGCCGCTTGTGGAAGGTGAAGATTCTAACCTTTATGACGTTTTGCGTTCGGGAGAATCTCCAAGTCCAGACAAGGATCTTATGTTGGAATCTCTACAGATCGAAATTGAAAGAGCGCTTCAGACTTTGACGCCGAGAGAAGCTGATTTGGTAAGATTGTATTTCGGATTGAACGGAAAACATCCTATGACGCTTGAAGAAATTGGAGAAACTTTTGACCTTACGAGAGAAAGAGTTCGTCAAATTAAAGAAAAAGCAATCAAGAGATTGAAACATAATACAAGAAGTAAGATTTTGAAGTCTTACCTTGGTAAATAAGATTTTCATTCTTGGAATGATATGGAAGCAAGACTTTTTGGTCTTGCTTTTTTTGTATTAATAATTGAAGGATTAAATTAACTTTGTTTAAAATCAAAAACCATTATGAAAAGAATATTTTTATTGTTTGCTTTTTCTTTCTTTATTATTTCTTGTAATGAAAGCAAAACCAATCCTCCAATTGTAGAAAATGCCGTTGACAATGCAGAATCTTCTCCAATGAGTTCGTTAAAACAAGGTCGATACAGTGAAAATATGGTTCATCAGATTTATAACGAATTAATGAAAAATGATAAAAACCTTAAATTACTAGATGATAAAATCATTGATATCAATGAAAAAACTCAGAAAACAATTTCGAGATATGAGGATGTGATTACTAAATCAGCTATCTATTATAATGATGCAAAACAGATGACCAGAGCAATCACAGATTCTATAACAAAAAAGCAAGTCGAAGCGGATATAAAGATTAGCGCTGAAAAATACGAATTAAAGACTAAAAATATTAAAGATTTGATTCAACAAATTAATGAAAATCAATCTAAAATAAAAGACCAATATGTTGTTTTCAGAATCAGGAAAACGATTCCTGAAATTGAAAAATACCAACAAGCTCATCCTTTGAAAACTGATAGTCTAAATCAGTTTATCAATAAACAAAATCAATTATTGAACGAATTGAAAAATGTGAAATAATATGAACATCTCAATCATCGGTGGCGGAATTGGCGGTTTGACTTTAGGTAATTTTCTGAAGCAACAAAACATCGATTTCAAAATCTATGAAAGTGCACCGGAAATAAAACCTGTAGGAGCGGGAATCGCAATGGCTGGAAACGCAATGCAAATTTTCGACAAACTCGGATTGAAAGAGAAAATCGAGAATGCCGGAACCAAAATGCACGCTTTGATTATCACTGATGAAAAGCTGAAAACTATCTCGAAAACAGACGTTCTGAAACTCGAAAGGAAATACAATGTTTGCAACATCGCCATTCACAGAGCAGAACTTCAAAAAGTATTGAGCGAAAATATCTCAGAAAATATCATTCTTAACAAACGGCTTTCGACAATTGAGAAGAAGGAAAATTATCATTTGACTTTTGAAGACAAAACAGAAATCGAAAGCGAAATCATCTTCGGAGCTGATGGCGTGAAATCTTTGGTTCGAAATCAAATTCTTAGATCCGGCGAGATCCGAGAAGCCAAACAAAAATGCTGGCGCGGAATATTGACCACCGAAATTCCAGAAAAATACAGCCACAACGCTTATGAAATGTGGGGAAAAGGAAAACGTTTCGGTTTTGTGAAGATCAAGGAAAATATTTTGTATTGGTATGCTTTGGTGAATGAAAAATTCTATTCTGAGGATTTTGATTTGATGAAAAATTTTAAGGAATTCCATCCTGATGTTTTGGAAATGATTTCTAAAACCTCAAAGAAAAATATCATTCTGAATGACATCATTGATTTAAAACCAATGGAAAAATGGACTGCGGAAAATCTATGTTTGATTGGAGACGCTGCGCACGCCACAACTCCAAATATGGGACAAGGAGGTTGTCAGGCGGTTGAAGATGTTTACATCATCGGAAAACTTTTAGAAAATGAAAAAGATTGGAATAAAATTTTTCATCAATTCGAAAAAATCAGAAGATCAAAAGTTAATCACATTGTGAAAACCAGTTGGACACTTGGGAAAGTGGCGCAATGGGAAAACTTGACTGGACTTAGGAATTTTGTTTTTAGGAATATGCCGAAAAGTGTGAATCAGAGGCAGATGGAGAAGATTATGAAATTGGAAATTTAGTTTTACTCTTCTTCTTTCTTTAAACTTTCAATCAAGTTTTCCAATTCTTTGATTTTATCTTTCAGATTTTTGATATCATTTTTATTGCTGGAAACTTTACTTTTCAGCATCACTGTTCTGGCGCGGTCGCTATGACTTTCTTCGTCTTCATCTTCATTGATTTCTTCCACGTCTTCCTGAATTTCATCAATATCTTCCTGAATTTCATCAATATCCTCTTGGATTTCCTCGATATCTTCCTGAATTTCACCGACATCTTCCTTCAAATCCTCGATGTGTTCTGAACTTTTGTTGACAGACATTTGGATAAAAATTGCCAGATAAATCGCTTCCAAAGAAACAATTGTTGTGAGAACCAACAACATATGCTCGAATTCTACAATACCAAAAATCGGCAATGCAAAACTGACAATAAAAAAAACGGTGTGGAAAATCAACGACGGAATAGAACCTACCCACCAGATAATGCCGTTTGCAATTTTCTCTAAAACGGTCAGTTTTTCTTGATTTTCTTCAGTTAATCTCATTGGAAAATTTTGTTAAAAATAGGAATTTAAAATACGATTGGCAAAATAACATTAGTTAATAACATCCGACAACGCCTTATCCAGACTATTATAAACGAATTTAAAACCAGAATTTTCTATTTTCCTTGAAGAAACCCGACTTCCTTCCAATGCTAAAACGGACATTTCGCCCAAAGCTGTTTTAATGATGAATTTTGGAATATTAGGCAACCATATTTTTTTTCCTAAATGTGCTGCGATTTTTTTAGTCAGTTCACGATTGTTTATAAAATCCGGAGCAACAGCATTGTAAGCACCATTCATCGAAACATCTTCAACCGATTTGAAATAAATATTAACCAAATCATCGATATGAATCCAGGGAAAATACTGATCGCCGGTTCCTAAAGCCGCTCCAACATTTAGTTCAATTGGCTTTTTTAAAACTTCCAAAGCGCCACCTTTATCAGATAAAACCGTAGAAGTTCTGACACGTACTACTCTGCTTCCCAATTTTTCAAATTGTAACGCTTTTAGTTCCCAGTCTGTGCATACATTTCCAAGAAAATCTTCAACAGGTGGATCATTTTCAGTAAAAATATGCTGAGAAGTGATTTGACCATAAAAACCAACAGCTGATGATGAAATAACAGCTTCAGGATAAATGTTTTGCTTTTTCATCTGCTCAAAAATGAATTGTGCAGAATTGATTCGACTCTTGTAAATTTCTTTTTTGTAAGATTCTGTCCAGCGTTTACTGATTGACGCTCCGGCAAGATGAATAAAAATATAAGTGTTATCTAAGGCACCTTCTTCCAAGAAACCATTTTCATAGTCCCAGACATATGATTTGAATTCCGTTTGTTTAGATTTGGAACGAACCAGAATCTCAACTTGATAACCACGTTCATAAAGTTTTTTGCAGAGCTTTTTGCCAACAAGTCCTGTGGCGCCGCTAATCAGAATTTTTTTCATCAGTTTTTATTTTGTCTTTACAAACAAAAACGAGTCCAATGAAAAATTATTAGGATTAATTTTCGGAAAGATGATAATTTACAGATTTAAAGCAGTTTGATTCTGTCTTCCATCAGTTCAATTACTTTTTCTTTATAAAGACTTCCGATGGCTTTTTTGAAATTTTTCTTGCTCATTTGCAACTCATCTTTGATTTCTTCGGGAGAAGATTTATCAGAAAGATAGAGCAATCCGTAATTATCATTCAGTTTATCGATGATTTTTTGTTTGAATTCGTCCACGTTTTCAAAACCTTGCGGCTGAAGTGTGACATCGATTTTTCCGTCTTCGCGGATGATTTTGATATAACCGGATTCCTCGGAGAGAGGATAAAGCTTTTTGAAAACATCGGAAGCATAAATTAATCCAATGTATTTTTTGTTGATAATGACGTTCCAGCCCAATTCGGATTCGTTCATTACAATCAGATCCACGTGATCGCCTTCTTTGAAAGGTAAATTTTCGTATTGTGGATTACGCTTGAATTTGGTAGTCCCGGTGATCAATCCAGTTGCTTCATCGATATAAACATAGACCAGATAACGTTTTCCTTCAATGATTTTGGATTTCTGCTGCTTGTACGGGATGAAGAGATCTTTGATAATTCCCCAATCCATAAAAGCACCAGTTGGCAAACTTTGGACACTTGTCATTACCGCAAATTCTCCAATTTCGGCATTGGCTCTTTCGGTTGTCGCTTTGTAGCTTCCTTCGTCCTGATAAACAAAAACATCTACTTCCCCTCCAATTTCCCAAGAATCATCAGCAAAAACTTTTTGAATAAAAGCTTTTTCGCCATTTTCATCCCGTAGGATGTATCCTGAAGAAATTTTTTCAGAAATGGTAAGAGTTTGAGTGTGTCCAGGCTTCATAAAATAGAATTTGCTGCAAAAGTAACTAAACTTTTTCTATTCTGGCCTGTTACGGAAAATTCCGTCCCCAAAACAAATTCTCAAAACAACTAAAATGAAATTAACTAATTTCACGACTACTAAATTATTAAATCTTGACATAGTTTATCTTATTTTATAAATTGAAATTTCTGTAGAAATCTGTCCAAAAGATGACAATGATTCTTTTTCTGTCATCAAACCAAAATTTAACTTCTCACCTTCTTTAAGTTGATAGATATGATTGATCCCTGCTTGTGGCGAAAGCGAAATCCGGTTTTCCTTTCCATCGCTTGACAAAACGCCATCAAACATTTTAGAAATTAATAAACCTCTGTTCGAGTTATTAAAACTCGACTTTACAATGGCAACACTGGGTCTTTGTGAAACCGTTTTCTCATTAACATTATCAAATTTGATGTAATAATTGATGACATACAATCCGGTTTCAGGGACTATATATTGATTATCAATAATATACTCCGATCCAATTTCGTTTTCAATGGCCGAATCAAAATTGATGGATTGAAAACCTGCCTTAGAAGAACTCAGCTCGACAGGCAAAAATGAAATCTGAGAAACATTGCTTGCTGCAAAAGCGTTGGGATCACTGAACATTTTCTTCCAACTTCCTTTGGATTTATCTTTATTAGAAAATCCGGAATCATAAACATAATATCCTGAACTTGTAACTTGATGAGTTTTGTTAGATGTTTTTGAAGCTGGCTTTGTAACATAAATCAAAGCACCATTCTGAGCGGATCCATACAAATGATCTTTCATCTGAAGAGAATCTGCGCTGATTCTTGGTGGAATAATACCATCCGGAACTGTTGCCAAATGTGACCTATGAACTTCTAATGTGGCTAAAGGATGAGTCGTGTTGATTCCAATTTGGGCATTAATGTTAAATATTAATAAAACTAAAATAATTGCGTAAAGGTTTTTCATGGCTTTTATAAAGTTGCAGGAAAATGAATAATAAAAATATATTTCAGTTTAAGTGTTTATTCTTCTTTTCAAAGACTATCTTTAAAAATCTGCCTCAATCTATTGAATAAATTGAGGCAGTTTATAGTGCTTGAATGAATGTTTTATCTACTATAGATTACCATCTTGTTCCGTCCTTTACTGGTGGATCTGGATCAATTGCCGCTTCTTTTTGAGCTACACTTGTCACAGAATCGGATTTAACAGTACCAGCTTTTCTAAAGTTGTTACTCTGTTGCGTATTATCTCCCATTTCAGAAGTTACGTCATCTTGTCTGCAAGAAACAAAGTTTAAAGACACAAATGCGATTGCTAAGATTGTAATGAATTTTTTCATATTGAGTATATATATTATAAATTTTATCGAGATGCAAAACAAATGTTTTATTCTCATTTTCTGTGACGAAATTAGATCCTAAATTTGATCCGTGAAAGAAAAGATGGTCACGATTGGGAAATCATGACGTCCTAATTCACAAATAAAGACAAATCTAAACAATTAAAAATCAGCGATTTAATAGGTAAATTAATATATCCAAAACCATAATGATTTTCCAATAAATAATTTTCAATAATAATTGATAATTACGTATTTTTGTGGACACAAATGATGAAGTTATTAAAATTTCAAATGAAAAATTTTTTCTTTATCATAATCGTTCTTTTTTCGGGTTTTGTTTTCTCCAAAGACAATAATCCAAAAAGTTATGAAGCACTCAGAAAAGGTTATGAAAGTTTTTCAGAGAATGACACCAGAGCTTTTGCTTTCATCAATCCATTAATTAAAAAGGCTAAAAAAGAAAATGATTATCCAGAACTCTTTCAAGCCTATAGAGATGGTGCCTATTATTCTAAATCCGTTGACAATAAACTAAAGTATGCGGACAGCTGTCTGGATGCCGCTTACAAATCTGCTAATGACAACAGAATTGCCACTTCTTATGTTCTTCGCGGAAGTATTTATTACGGTAATTTAAAAAAATATAAACCTGCATTGGATGAATATCTAATGGCTTACAAATATTCTAAGAATACCGGAGACCTTTATCTTAAGAATAAGGTATCCTATCACTTAGGCGTTGTTAAAAATTACTTGGGCTATAACGATGAAGCACTTGAACTCTTCAAAGAATGTGTCACTTTTTTTGAAAGCGAAGCCAATAATACCAGAGCTCATAAATTTCAGATCTTCAATAATACCAAAGGTTACTTGAATAGCCTTCACCAGATGATTGTCTGCTACAGAAATATGAAAGATTTTTCTAAGGCAGACTCACTCATCAACATCGGTTTACTAAAAACTTTTAACGAACCAGATTTTTCGCAGGAAAGAAGTTATTTTCTAAAAAGTAAAGGACTTTCAGAATTTAATAATAACAAATACGATTCTGCAATCGATTACCTTAACCAGTCGCTACAAATTATGACTGATGATTTTGCTTGGGAATCTGTCAATTATTTTTATATCGGGAAAAGTTATATGGCGCTCAAAAAAGAAGATCTCGCCATTTCAAATTTCAAGAAAATTGATTCCATTTTCAATAAACAAGAGTTTCTCTTGCCCGAACTCAGGGAGAATTATGAAATCCTCATTAACTATTACAAAGGTAAAAACGACCCGAAACAGCAATTATATTATACAACACAGCTTTTAAAAGCAGACAGTATTATTTCCCGGGATTTTGCTTATTTGTCTCCAAAAGTTCATCGAGAATATGATACGAATGCGCTTCTGGAAGAAAAAGGGAAACTTGAAAAAGTCAATATTTGGGGCGGCATATTCATTATTTTACTCGCTGGTCTTGCGATTTTTTTGATTATCACACTGTTTAAAAAATTCAAAAAGGAAAAAGATATTCTTCAGAAGTATTTTGTTTTGCAGGAGAAATTACAGACTCATAATTACACGCGCCCAGAAAGTGTTACACCCGTCATTAGCACTCCGAATAATAGCGACGATAATGATAAAAGGTCGCAGATTGCAGAAACTATAAAAGAAGAAATATTACATAAACTGAAAGTTTTTGAGGAAAAAAAACACTTCACTCAGAAGGGTCTGACTATTCAAAAGTTGGCCATTCAGCTGGATACCAATTCCAATTACCTTTCACACGTTATCAATGACAGTAAGGGAATGAATTTCAACAAATATTTGGGCGATCTGCGCATCAGACACATCACTCAATTGTTGTTTGAAAAGAATATTTACCTCAATTATACGATCGAAACATTGGCAAAAGAATGCGGAATCGCGTCAAGACAGAATTTCTCCGATCTTTTTTTCGAAATCAATGGCATCAGACCTACAGACTTCATACGAAACCGAAAGAAAGAAATTGGAACTTCCCCTCAATCTTCCTCTGAGAATATCAAAGGTTTGGTTTCTGAAAATTAATTCAGAAACGCCTCTATTTTTAATGTTTGCTGTTCTCCTGTCGTAAGATTTTTTACAGTGACCTTGCCTTCTTTGATTTCCTGCTCGCCAAGAAACACAAGGTTTTCGATTCCTTTTTTCTCTGCGTAAGTGAATTGTTTTTTCAATTTCGAAGCTTCTGGATAAAGTTCTGCCGAAATATTATTTTGTCTTAATTTCGAAATTAATTTCAAAGCTTCGATGGATTCAGATTCTCCGTAATTGGCGAATAGATATTTTACTTTTACATCAGAATCTTCAGGGAAAATATTTAATTCTTCCAGCACGAGATAAATTCTGTCAAGACCAAAAGAAATCCCAATTCCAGGAACATCTTTCACCCCGAAAACCTCTGTCAAATTATCATAACGTCCGCCTCCACCAATGGATCCCATTGATACATCGTTCGCTTTAACTTCGAAAATGGCTCCAGTGTAATAATCTAAACCTCTCGCTAAAGTAATATCAAAAACCAAACTTTCAGAATCAATTCCGAGTTCAAGTGCGTTTGTGATAACAAATTCTAATTCTTCAACACCTTTCAGACCAGTTTCGTTACCTTCAAATTTTGATTTTAAGTTGGAAAGGTTTTCCAATGCATCAGAACTTTGGGTGAACAAGAAATCCAATTTAGAAATGGCTTCTTCCGAGATTCCTTTTTCCAGCATTTCTTTGGTAACTCCGTCTTTTCCGATTTTATCCAATTTATCAAGCGCAACTGTGAAATCAATCAATTGGTCTGCGATTCCTGCATATTCTGCAATTCCGGAAAGGATTTTTCTATTATTAATATGAACTGAAACCGAAAGATTCAAATCTTTGAACGACTTGAAATACAATTGCAACAACTCCACTTCCTGCCACAGGCTCGTGCTTCCCACAACATCTGCATCACATTGATAAAACTCTCTGAATCTACCTTTCTGCGGTCTATCTGCTCGCCAAACCGGCTGAATCTGATAACGTTTGTAAGGAAAAGCCAATTGTCCCTGATTCATCGCCACAAATCTTGCAAATGGAACGGTTAAGTCGTAACGAAGTGCTTTTTCGGAGATTTGAGAAATCAGTTTTTGAGAATTTTTGGTGGACCAATCATCATCATTGGTTTTTGAAGCATAATCTCCGGAATTCAAAATTTTGAAGATTAATCTATCGCCTTCTTCGCCATATTTACCAGTCAATGTAGAAAGGTTTTCGAAACTTGGCGTTTCCAAAGGTTGGAATCCAAACAATTCGAAATTATTTTGAAGGATATTGATGATGTATTTTCTTCTGGAAACTTCTTTCGACGTAAAATCTCTGGTACCTTTGGCTAAACTCGGCTTCATTTTTATAATAGATAAATGATGATTGATCAATAATAATCGGGTGCAAAAATAAGAATTTAGAATAAGCATTTAAAATTAAAAGCATTTTTATATTTTTAAATATTCATTCAGACTCATCCAAAACTCGGACAATAATTAATGCATACACTTTTACCATTTTTGCTCGCTATGGTCGCAGCTATCGTTCTGCTTAATATTTTGGGAAATAAACTTAAAATTGCCTATCCCATTTTGCTGGTCGTTGCAGGATTGTTAGTCAGTTTTGTACCAGGATTGCCAATGGTGAGAGTTGATCCTGATCTTATATTTTTCATTTTCCTTCCACCTTTGCTTTTTGATGCAGCTTGGAGCATTTCTTTCAAAGAGATGAAAAAATGGTGGCGAATCATCGGGAGTTTTGCTTTTTTGGTCGTATTTTTCACCGCATTGTCTGTTGCCGTTTTTGCTAATCATTACATCCCGGGGTTCACGATTGGTTTAGGATTTTTGCTTGGCGGAATAGTTTCGCCACCTGATGCAGTAAGCACTGGAGCCATTACTAAATTTGTAAAAATTCCAAAATCGACTTCTGCTATTCTGGAAGGCGAAAGTCTTTTGAATGATGCTTCGTCATTAATAATCTTCCGTTTTGCGCTGATTGCTGTCGGAACGGGACAATTCATTTGGCAGGAAGCAGCTTCAAGTTTTATGTGGATGATTGTTGGAGGTGCCGGGATCGGATTATTATTAGGCTGGTTATTTGTTAAAATCCATAAATTCCTGGACACAGAACCCGCCTCTGATATTGCTTTAACCCTCATCGAACCTTATTTTATGTATCTCATCGCAGAATTATTGCATAGTTCGGGTGTTTTAGCAGTAGTTGCAGGCGGATTATTTATGTCTTCCAAAAGATTGATTTTCCTCAATAGTGCCAGCCGAATCAAAGGTTACAGCGTTTGGGAAAGCTTCGTTTTTATACTTAATGGTATTGTATTTTTACTCATTGGATTGGAACTTCCGGAGATTGTGGACGGAATCCGTTCCGAAGGTGTTCCCTTAAGAACTGCAATCGAATATAGCTTTTTGGTCACAGGCGTTTTGATTTTAGCCAGAATTATCAGTGCCTATGCGGCTTTGCTGGCAACCATTATTTTCCGCCCAAGTGTGGTTCCCATTGCCTCATCACGCAAGAGAAGACTATTGATGCCCTTGCTTTTGGGCTGGACGGGAATGCGCGGCGTGGTTTCTCTGGCTGCAGCATTATCAATCCCAGTTACGTTGAACGGCATTGCTTTTCCACATCGGAATTTGATTCTATTTATCACTTTCGTCGTTATATTATTGACTTTATTGATTCAAGGCTTGACTTTGCCTGTATTAATCAGTAAAAGTGGCTTGTTTGGTTTGTATGATGAAAATGATGAAGAGGAAACGAGACAAAAAATAAAACACGGACTGAGACAACACATTTACAAAAAGCTGAAACACAAATATGAAAATGGTCACAGCACCAATGCATCCTTCGAAAGAATCATGAAACACTGGGAAGACAAAGTGAATGAAAATGATGAAAACTGGATGAGTGAAGAATCAAAGAAGATTTTTTACAAAATTCTGGAGAGTCAGAGAGAATATCTCACAGAATTGAATCAAGATCCGAAGATTGACGAAACCTTTATCCGCCAGCAATTGTATCAGATTGATTTGGAGGAGGAACGAATCAAAAGTATATAAATGACCAACATATCCTTTACTTATTACGATAAATTAGACGAAAAAAATAATGAGCCTTTTTGACGACCAATTCGAAATCATTGAAAACATTCTGCCTTACGACGGCACCACTTCTTACTATGGAAAAATATTTTCTGAAACAGAAGCGAATGACTATTTCGATAAACTGATGACCGAAATAGAATGGAAAAGCGATGAAGCTGTCATCTTTGGAAAAGTAATTGAGACCAAACGTAAAGTCGCTTGGTATGGGAATGAGGAATTCAGTTATACTTATTCGGGAAGGACGAAAACGGCTTTACCCTGGAACAAAACGCTTCTTCAAATCAAAGAAAAAATTGAAGCTGTGAGTGGCGAAACTTTCAATTCCTGTTTACTGAATCTCTATCACAACGGCTCGGAAGGAATGGCTTATCACAGCGATGGCGAAAAGGATTTGAAGGATAATGGCGCCATTAGTTCCGTGAGTTTTGGAGCAGAAAGGAAATTCAATTTCAAACATAAAACGACCAAAGAATTGGTTTCATTAATTCTCGAAAATGGAAGTTTATTGATGATGAAAGATACGACGCAGAAATTCTGGTTGCACAGATTGCCAACGACTACGAAAGTCATCAAACCGAGAATTAGCTTGACTTTTAGGACGATCAATAAATCTAAATAATTGCTTTATATTTTTTGATAAAAACGAGACAAAGTAAAAATCCTAACAACGCCAAGCCTGCGCCAACCAAAGATGGATAATTATAGGACAATCCCAATTCCAAAGGAATTCCGCCGAAAAGTGCACCTACAGAATTTCCGATATTGAACGCGGCTTGCATAAAAGCGGCGGCCATCATTTCAGAATTTTTTGCAGAACGCAGCATCATTATATTCACTGGTGTTCCTACAGACATTGATAAAGCACCACAAATAAAAGTCAGAATCAGGGAAATAGTTTGATTTTCTGAGAAGAAGAAAACACCTATCAAAGCAAGAATCATTGCACTCAAAAGAATGGCTGCAGCGAGAGCTGGTCGCATTTTGTCCGCTAAGATTCCACCCAAGAAATTACCGACAACCATTCCGGCTCCGGCGAGAATCATAATGTAAGCGATAAAATCGGTTGGAAATTTGGAAACGGTTGTCATCAAAGGTGTGATGTAACTGAACCAAGCGAATAATCCACCGAAACCAACAGCTGTAATGGCGATGATGTGCCACGCTTTTGCAGTTTTGAAGAATTCCAGTTCTTTTTTCAAAGTTGTGGTCCGCAAACTTTCCATCGATGGAAGAAAGACTTTGAGACCAAGAATGGTGATTAATCCAATGACAGAAACCACTCCGAAAGCATATCGCCAGTTTAACTGATGTCCGAGCCAAGTGACAAATGGAACCATTGCGAGATTCGCCAAAGTCAATCCTGTGAACATCATGGCGATGCTTTGTGCCTGTTTTCCTTCTTTGGCCAGTCGTGTTGCAACCACTGTTCCCACACCGAAAAATGCGCCGTGCGGCAATCCTGCCAAAAACCGAATCGCCATCATCGAATAATAATCATTGGAGAATGCCGACAATGCGTTGAACAATGTGAAGGCAATCATCAGGTAAATCAGGATTCTTTTTGGTGGAAATTTTGCCGCATAACCAATCAGAATTGGTGCACCAACAACCACTCCAAATGCATAAGAGGAAATCAAATGTCCGGCTTGTGGAATCGAGATTTTGAGAGATTCTGCAACATCTGGCAAAAGTCCCATAATGACAAATTCTGTAGTTCCTAAACCCAATCCGCCCAAAGCGAGCGGAAATATCCTTTTATCCATTTTGCAAAAGTCCTCAAATTATCAAGAGCAGTCAAGTTTTGGGTATTTAAATTATCGAATGGTGTTATTAAATTAAACTATCGTTTAAATTTAATTAACATTGAATTGGAGATATTGTATTGAACCTGAAATCTAATTTGACACCGAACCTCGCAGCCCGACTT
>Ga0157371_10000097_pt1 | contig 134150 bp, 130 predicted proteins | sample C45metaG_FD_113462 | JGI IMG/M metagenome (GOLD analysis project Ga0157371, IMG submission 113462) | Corn rhizosphere microbial communities from Kellogg Biological Station, Michigan, USA - C4-5 metaG | ecosystem: Host-associated > Plants > Roots > Rhizosphere > Soil | place: USA: Michigan...
ATCCGATGATGGCGGCCCGGCATCGGCTTCGTCGGCTGAGAGCGGCGCGGGTCGGTCTACCGGCGGCGCGACATCGGGAGCGCCAGCCGAGGCCAGCGGCGTCGGCTGCGGCGCCTCTTGTGGAACAGATGGTGGATAGGTCTGTGGATAACCGCCCCGCGGCACGTTGCCATAGGCCGGGTCCGGCAAGCGCGGTCCGTCGCCAGATCCTCCGCCCCCCACGCACCCCGTCAGGACCAGGCATGCCCCCAGTCCGACGCCAAACGCCCCTTTATTCAACCGCATCCGCCAGCAGCCCCACGCTCAACGCATAAAAATTCGAACAATTGTAATCGAGGATGACCCGGTAATTGCCGGTCAACAGATAGGCGGTCTTGCCGGGCCCATCGGGCTCGATCAGCGTCGCCTGCACATTGGCCGCGGGCCACGGCTTGGATTGCGGCACGATCCCCAGCGCGCGCCATTCGGCGATCGTCCGCCAGCCACTTTGACGCGCGAATACCTTGGGACAGCGTGGCGAGATCAGTTTGTTGGTCACGCCCGAGCGATCGAAGGTCGCGGGCACCGAGACGGCAAGCCCCCAAGGCTGGCCGCGCCGCCATCCGGCATTGTAGAAATAATTGCCGATCGAGGCGAGCGTATCGGCGTCGCTGTTCCAGATGTCGGCGCGGCCATCGCCATCGCCATCGCGCGCCATGCGCAGATAGACCGATGGCAGAAATTGCGGTCCGCCCATCGCCCCGGCCCAGCTGCCGACGAGTTGGCTGCGCGTAACGCCGCGATCGACCATCTTCATCGAAGCGATCAATTCGCCTTCGAACAACGCGCGGCGGCGGCCATCATAGGCCAAGGTCGCCAAGGCCCGGGGCAAGTCGAAATTGCCCATGATCCGGCCGTAATTGGTCTCATGCCCCCAGATCGCGACCATGATCGATTCGGGGACCCCGGTTTCGGTCTCGATGCTGCGCAGATGCGCGCGTTCGGCGAGGTATTTCGCCCTGCCCTGCCCGATTCGGGCGGCGTCGACATGGCTGCGCAGATACGGCGCGAAGGGCGGCGACGCGCTATTGGTCGGATTGGCCGGATTCCCTCCCGGCTGGGCGTGGTCGAGATCGATCACGCGCTGGTTGAAGGTAAGCCCGGCCAATACCGAATCGGCGCTCGAGGGTTTCACGCCCTGGGCGATCGCGCGGCTGCGCACGCCTTGCAGATAGGCCTGAAACGCCGCATCGTCCTGTGCGTTCGCCGACTCCGTCGTCAGCCACAACCCGGCGGCCAGCGTGATCGCCGTCGCCATTCGTCCCATCATACCCCGTCCGCGCATCGGCAGACCGTGCCACAGCGTGGCGCAAAGGTGAAATCCCATCGTCGTGCGACTTGCACAAATCGCCGCCCTTGCGCAAAGCGCTGCTCGCGCGCGGAGAGGTGGCCGAGTGGTTTAAGGCAGCGGTCTTGAAAACCGCCGTGGGTGGAAGCCCACCGTGGGTTCGAATCCCACCCTCTCCGCCACGCTGGTTGGAATGACCATGTTTATGAACGACGCGCCGCCGGTGGCTACCGAGTTCCCTTGATATCCTCCCGATTTCGCGACGTAGCGAGGGACTTCGTGGAGCCGGCCGCATGGCGCTAAGACCCATTTAGTCGCGCCCGATAATGCTCCAGAACCGGCGCGGCGCCCTCCGGTGAAAAAGCTCCATTCAAGCCTTCAGCGGCTCCCTCGGCGGCAACGGCGGCCCGCGCCACCATCACCCCTTCATAGTCGGCGACGGCCCGCCAACTGCAGCCCGAGTTCAGCGCCTCGGCAAGATCGACCGCATCGGCGAGCGCGAGATTCACGCCTTCCCCTGAGAAGGGCGACATCAGGTGCGACGCATCGCCCAGGAGGCTCAATCCGGGGCGGCTGGTCCAGCGGTGTCCCACGGGCAGCGCATAGAGCGGACGAACCGCGATGAACTCCCCTGTCTCGATCATCTCCCTCAACGAGGGAGCCCATCCGGCAAAGGCTTCGCGTAACGTGGTACGCACGGTCTCCGGCGATAGCGCCTGCCAGTTCCGCGCGGTCGCCTCGTCCAGACGCAGGCCGACATATCCGCGAATATAGCCTTGTCCGTTGCGCTGGGTGATTAGAACGCGATTGTCGCCGACCGCGAACATCTTGCCCCTTCCCGTCAGCGCGTCGACGGCGGGATGCCGCTCGACGTCGAAACCTAATTCGACCAACGTAACGCCTTCATAGACGGGCACTGCGTCGCAGAGCAGCGGCCGGACGCGCGACCATGCGCCATCCGCACCGACGATCACATCAAACTGCTCGCACCACCCATCGCCGCACACCGCAAAGCTGTCATCGACAGGTATGATTTCGACGACGCGATGTGCCCAGTTCACCGTGCCAGGCGTCAGCGAATCCAAAAGGATGCCGCGCAACATGGTCCGATCGATTTCGGGGCGATCGTCTGCGGGCTCGTTGCGGTCGAACAGCAGGGTTCCGTCGACGTCGTAAAGTCGGTCGCCCTGGTCCTCGGGACGGGCCACGGCGGTGAATTCAGTTTCGAGGCCTGCCAGTCGCATCGCCCTTTGACCGGTTGCGCCATGCAGGTCGAGCGATCCGCCTTGCGGTCGTTCTTCTGCATGGGCATCCCGCTCGAATATGACGGGCGAGCGACCGCCCAATTGCAGCAGCCGCGCCAGCATCAACCCACCGGGACCAGCGCCGATGAACGCGATCCGATCCATTGCCATGTCATTGGCCTCCATATATATAGGTACCTATATAAATAAACATAGGAGCCTATGCAATGGCTGATGCCGCCGACGATTGGGAGCCGCTTCGCAATCCAGGCCATTATTTCAGTCGGATCGTACGGGGGCTGAGCCGTATCGGCGACGCGCGGCTGCGTGACCTCGGCTTCGCCACAGCGCAGTTGCCGGTACTGGCAGCGCTCCAAAATGGCGAACAGCTTTCGCAGACAGAACTCGCGCGTTGGGCGAAGGTGGAGCAGCCGACCATGGCGCAGATGCTCGCCCGGATGGAGCGCGATGGCCTCGTCAAGCGCGAGCCTGATCCTCATGATAGGCGTTCGAGCTTGATATCGTTGACGGACGAAGCGCTTGCGCGATTGCCGGCCGGTCGCGCGGTGCTGCGCCAGGGCAATACTGAAATCACCAACGGCTTGTCTTCCGAAGAGGTCGACACGCTGGTGTCACTGCTCAAGCGAGTCCTCTCGAATATCGAAGCCCTTGAGCGGTGAGCAGAGCACATTGACCTGGCAACGGCTACCGAGCGAGGCGTTCCCCAGCGGCGCGCCCGACGAGTTGGCGGCGTTTATTGGTTAGCGACGCGCCGAATGCGGCTCGCCAGCGCCGTGATCGCAGCGCGGCTTCGTTGCGCGATGACCAGGCGATTGCCGCGCATCGCAGCGCTCCGCGCGATCGGCTCGGCTCGGCTCGGCGTAGTCCTTGTCGGCGGTTGACGTGACGGCGGCGACCTGGCCGACGGGCATCTGGGTCAGGCCGAGCCCCGCTACCGCACCAACCAACAGCCCGATCCCGGCGAACGCGCCATAGCGGCGCATCACCGTCGGTTTGCGGGCGGGAGGATGGTAGAGCGAGATGCCTGGTTTGCGACGCATGATATTATCTCGGCGACTTATCAGATTTCGCGGCATCTTCCATTAACCAAGAGCGCATCGCGGTCGCTTTTTGATGGCCCAACCCTTCCGATCAGGCCGCACCCACCTCGACAAGTGCTTCGTACAGATGGTCGGGCAGCGTCCGGTGAAACAAGCAGCCGGCCTGGAAATCGTCAGCCCAGCGGACCGTCGCCGCGATCTGACCCGCGCCGGGCAGGGTCAGCCAGATCACGCTGTCCTTCTTGAGCGCCGAATAGGTCGAGATGCGTGCGCCTTCGGGCGACAAATCGGTCACGCGGCACAGGGTCCGGTCGAGGCCACTCCTGCCCAATTTGGCGTCGAGCGACACGGGCGCGCGCGGCGATCGCCGGCGGCTCATCAATGCGGGTTCGAATTCCGCGGATATATTGATCTGCCTGGCTTCCATGACGGGAAGTCTAGGCATGCGATGCCTAAGAGAGCGTTAAGGACTACGCCTTCCCGACACGCGAACGCCGCGCTCCCAGCAGGAACGCGGCGTCCAACCTCACGCTGCCGCCGAAGCGGCGCGGCTTATTTCTTGGTGAGCGACAGCCCGCCGAAACGCTTGTTGAAGCGTGCCACCTGACCGCCCGCATCGAGCATCTGGCCGCGGCCGCCGGTCCAGGCCGGGTGCGACAAGGGGTCGATTTCGAGCGTCATCGTGTCGCCTTCCTTGCCCCAGGTGGAGCGCGTTTCGTACACGGTGCCGTCGGTCATCTGGACCTTGATCATGTGGTAATCGGGGTGAGTGTCTTTCTTCACGTCGCGAAATCCTTTTGAAAGCCACCGGTTTCCGACCGGCAGCGAAGCCGCGGCGCCTAGCAGAGGGTGCCGCACGACGCAACTCTCTCGGAAAATGTCCTGAACGGCGTCCGGCGCGCGCGCCGAAGCGTCAGGCAGCTGGCGGATCGGCGATCATCGCCGTGAAGTTCGCCTGGGCGGCCAATTGTCCATCGATCAGCGCGCGGCCGGCGAACTTGCACACCGACGAGCGCTTCTGGACGAATTCGACTTCCAGCCGAAGCAACACGCCGGGTTCGACCGGTTTGCGGAACTTCGCTTCGTCGATCGCCATGAAATAGACGAGCTTGCCCGATCCCGCGAGGCCCAGGCTCTCGACCGCCAGCACGCCGGCGGCTTGCGCCAGCGCTTCGACGATCAGCACGCCGGGCATGATCGGACGTCCGGGGAAATGCCCCTGGAAGAAGCTTTCGTTGATCGTCACCGCCTTGATCGCCGTGATCGACCGGTCGAGGATCAATTCCTCGACACGGTCGACCAGCAGCATGGGGTAGCGGTGCGGCAGCGCCGCCATCACCCGCCCGATATCGAGCGGACCGATGGAGGCGGCTGCCGTCGCCTCTTCGCTCACCGTCCCGACGGCTTCTTGCCGGTCGACGGTGCCGGCGCCGGCGGTAGCGCGCCACCCGGGACGCCAGCCGGCGGGTTGCCACGCGGCGCCGCCGGGGCACCGGCGGCGTTACCGCCCGGCTGCCAATTGGCCGGCGGGGTGATGCTGACGGTCGTCACCAGCTTGTTGAGCTCGGCGGTGATGTCGTCGGTGATGTCGGCATCGGCGTCGAAATCGAGCGCCGCTTCCGGGCGGATCACCAGGCTGACGCGCTTGGTCGTCTTGACCGTGGCATAAGCCTGCTGGAACTTGGCCGAGATCTGCTCGATCGCATAAGCGCGGGCGCGCAGCGCCGGCATTTCCGCCGTCGATGCCTGCTGCTCCTTCGCCTGGATCGAGGCGAAATTCGGCGAGGCGCGCAGCTTGGCGAGCTCGGATTCGTCGAGCTGGCCGTCCTTGTTGGCGTCGAACGCCTGCTCGAGCGGCGCGAGCTCCTTGCGGATCGCTTCGGCCTGATCGAGTCCGGTCTTGTAGGTGGTCCTGATCTGGGCGATCGCGTTGGTGAACGCGGTCGTCTTCAGGATCGCGGTCTGCGGGTCGGCGACGGCGACGGACTGCGCCGTGGCGGCGGGCGCCAGCGCCAGACCGGTCGTCAGCGCGACCGCGCTGATGCCGAGATATTTGATCATGCTGTTCATCAGAATTGGGTCCCTACGTTGAATGTTACGAGTTTGGTATCGTCGCCAGGCGAGTGCAGCAGTGCCTTGGCGATGTCGATGCGAAGCGGCCCGAAGGGCGAATTCCAATTGACCCCGAAGCCGATCGAGACACGCGGCCGCGGCGTGTCGCCGAGGAACTGCTCGTCGAACGCCGGAGTAGAGCTGGTCAGTGCGTTGTTGGCGGTGCCGCCGACGCAATTGCCGCTCGCATCGGGAATGCCAGTCGCACAGAGTGTCTGGGTTTGCGCACTGGTGGTGGGGTCGACATAATAATAAAGTTGCCGGCCGGAACTGTCTTTGATCGGCGTTACGATCGGGTCGTAGATCGTCTTGTTAGTAACGGGGTCGATGTGCGACGGGAAAGTCGTCAACTTCGGCTTGGTTACCCCCCAAACGGCGCCTACATCGAGGAAGATCGATGGACGAAGCCCCAGCTCGCGAATGCCGCCCGAAAGCGGTGGCTGAAGCTCGAACCGCACGAGATAATAGGCCCGACCGCCCAAGGCGTCGTCGATATAATTCTTCTTGTCGGGATCGAGCGTCTGAGCGGTGACGACGCCGTTCGCGTCTGTCGTGTTGATGTAATTGGTACGCCGGACACGCGGGCCGACGCCGCGAATGTCGAACCCGCGGATCTGCGGCTCGCCGAGATAGAAACGATCGGTGATGCGAACCTTGTCGATGCCGGCGCCGCGGCTCTTTTCCAGGCTGGCGATGTAGCCCGCCTCGCCACTGATCGAGAAAATCCAGTTATGGCCGAGGTTCATGTATTTCGACGCTTCGATGCGTGAGCGGACATAGCGCACATCGCCGCCGAGCCCAGCGAAGTCCTGGCTAAGCACTAGGCGCTTGCCCGCGGTCGGCCTCAGACGGCTGTTGAGACTGTCATAGACCAGCGAATAGCCGACCACGGAGGAAAGGCGGTTGCCGATCGCGTCACACAAATAGCGCCCGGCCACCAGCGGATCGCAGGTATCATTGCTGCTATTGCCGCGGATACCGTCCGCGTTATTGTCAGAATAATACGTTGCCTTATCGAGCCCCACCTCGTCATAAGTCAGCCCGTAGCGCGCCGACAGTGACCAATATTCGGTGATCGGCACGCCGGTACGAACCTGGAAGCCTGTCGAAACCTGCGAATAGGTCGTCTGGCGCTGGTCGCCCAGATAGTTGAACGAATTATAGTCGCGGCGGAAGATGTCGACGCCGACGGCGACGTTCTTGTTGAACAGATACGGCTCGGTGAAGCCGAGCGAGACCGACTTCGAATAGACCGAATAGTCGACGTTCGCGCGCAATTCCTGGCCCTTGCCGCGGAAATTGCGCTGCGTGATGCCCGCCTGGATGATGAACCGTTCGAGGCTCGAATAGCCCGCCGATAGCGACAATTCGCCGGTCGCTTTCTCTTCGACATTCGCGTTGAGCACGACGCGGTCGGGAGCGGAACCCTGCTCCTGCTTGATCTCGAACTTGTCCTGGAAGAAGCCCAGGCTGTTGATGCGGTCCTGCGAGCGCTTGACCTGGAAGCTGTTGAACGCATCGCCCTCCGCCAGACGGATTTCGCGGCGGACGACCTTGTCCTGAGTGTTGCGGTTGCCGGTGATGTCGATCTTTTCGATATATGAGCGCTTGGCTTCTGCGATATGGAAGTTGATCGACATGGTCAGCTTGTCGGGGTCGCGGTTGAACTCCGGGTTCACGTCGGTGAACGCATAGCCGAACAGGCCGGCGGTTTCATTCAGCCGGTCGACCGAATCCTCGACGCGCTTGGCATTGTACCAATCGCCCTTGTTGATCCCCAGCCCTGCCGCCAGCTTGGTATTGTCGAAATCGCGGATATCGCTGTCGACGGTGACGTTGCCGAACTTATAGCGCGGACCTTCTTCCACCACATAGGTGATGATGAAGTTCTTCTTGTCCGGGGTCAGCTCGGCGACGGCCGAGGTCACGCGGAAATCGGCATAGCCCTGGGTCAGGTAGAATTGGCGCAACTTCTGCTGGTCATAGGCCAGGCGATCCTGATCGTATGACGTGTTGGACGACATGAAGCGAGTCAGGCGCGCCTGCTTGGTGACCATCTGCTCGCGCAGCTTGCCATCGGAAAAGACGTTGTTGCCGATGATGTTGATCGCACGGACCTTGCTCTTGGGTCCCTCGTCGATCTCGAACACGACGTCGACGCGATTCTGGTCCAGGCTGACCATCTTGGGCTCGATCCGCGCGGCGAAACGGCCCTGGCGACGATAGAGTTCGACGATCCGCGCGACGTCCTGGCGCACTGCGGTGCGGGTGAAGATCTGGCGCGGCGCGAGCTTGATTTCCTTGGTGATCTTGTCGGACTTGAGGGTCTTGTTACCCTCCAGGATCACGCGGTTGATGATCGGGTTCTCGCGAATGCGGATCGCGATCTCTCCGGTTTCGACACCGGCGATCGTCACGTCGGCGAACAGATCGCTGTTTAGCAGGTCGCGCAATGCCTGATCGAGCGTCTCGTTGGTATAGGCCTGGCCGACGCGCAGCTTGGTGTAGGACAGCACCGTTTCCGGCTCGATCCGCTGCGACCCTTCGACCCGGAGCGAGCGGATCACCCGCTGCGGTGCCACCGCAGGCGAAGTCGGCGCTGCCGGTGACGTCTGCGGTGCGGCAGGAGCCGTCTGCGGCGTTGCGGCAGCGGGCGCAGGAGCGCCGGCCTTGGCAGCGGCAGTCTGGGCCGCAGCGGCGACCGGAACTCCCGAGAGCATCGTTCCCGCGAGCAACACCGTCACGGCGCGCGTTCCGAACTTCGACGTATTGATAACTTTCACCATTCCACCCCAGCCGGAGACATTGCCGTCGCGTGATTTACGGGCGCGCCCGCCCTGCCCTAACCGCTTCAGCCGATCAACCCGGCGAGATGCTGCCACAAGCCCACCTTGCCCAGATCGTTGAACGTCACGATCAGGAACAAGCACAGGATCGCCGCCAGCCCGCCGCGAAAAGCCCATTCCTGGATCGCCGGCGTCACCGGACGCCGGCGCACAGCCTCGATCGCGTAGAACAGCAAATGCCCTCCGTCGAGCATGGGGACTGGCAAGAGGTTGATGAACCCCAAATTAATGGAGATGATCGCGACCAGCCAGATGAAGTCCGGCCAGCCCATGCTGAGCTGCTCGCCGGAGAATTTGACCATGCCGACGACGCCCGACATGTCCTTTATCGGACGCCGGCCAGTGATCAATTGGCCAAGCCCCTGGCCGGTTTGCCTGACCAGCGCCCAAAGCTCCCTGGAAGCGACACCCGGTGCCTGCAGCGCGCCGACTCGCACGAAAACGGGCTGGGCGGCATGAACCCCCAACATCCCGATATCGCCTTCGTTGCCGAACTTGTCCTTGACGTGACGCTTGCCGATCACCGTGTCGCTCGCCATCGCGACGCCGTTGCGGTCGAAATCGATCCTGACCCGCTCGCCGGCGCGAAGCTGGACGTAATAGGCGAGATCCTCGAAAGTCTCGACGGCGCGTCCGCCCAGCGCGGTGATCCTGTCCCCGGCCTTCAGGCCCGCCGCGGCGGCGGCGCTGCCCCTCTCCACCCCGGCCACGGTCGTCGGCGTGCGATTGTCGCCATAAGCCAGCGCGAACCCCATCAGGATCAGCAAGGCGAGGAAGAAATTGGTCACCGGACCGGCCAGCACGACGATCGCGCGCTGCCACAAGGGTTTGGCCTGGAAGGTGCGGGCGCGCTCCGCCGGGGGCAGTGAAAGCCAGGCGGGGTCCGGCTGGCTGGCCGGGTTCATGTCGCCGGCGAAGCGGACATAGCCGCCAAGCGGGATCCAGCTCAGCTTCCAGCGGGTGCCGCTTTTGTCGGTCCAGCCAGTGATCTCCGGGCCAAACCCGATCGAAAATACTTCCGACTTGATGCCGAACAATCGCGCGGCGAGGTAATGGCCGAGCTCGTGGAAGAAGACGAGCGGCCCCAGCAGCAGCGCGAAGCCGACGATGTACAGGATCAGGCTGGGACTCTGCATCAGGTAACGCAATCCTCTACACGCTCGCCCGCGATGGTACGCGCTTCATCGTCTATAGCCAGTACGTCGTCCAGTGTCTCGGGCGCGGGCGGGTCGTAGCCGTCGAGCGTATCGGCGACGATTGCGGCAATTTCGAGGAACCCGATTTTCCCGGCCAGAAAAGCCGCCACCGCGATCTCGTTGGCGGCGTTGAGGATCGCCGGGCGTGCACCACCCGCGGTCAGCGCGCGCCGCGCCAGTGCCAGCGCGGGAAAACGTTGCTCGTCAGGAGCTTCGAAATCGAGCCTGCCGGCAGCGATCAGGTCGAGCGGCGCCATCGGCGTCGCCATCCGTTCCGGCCAGGCGAGGCAATAGGCGATCGGCGTTCGCATATCGGCCGGCCCCAGCTGCGCGAGCACCGACCCATCGGAATATTCGACCAGCGAATGGACCAGCGACTGGCGATGCACGATGATTTCGATCCGGTCCGGATCGACCGGGAACAGCCGCGCCGCCTCGATCAATTCGAGGCCTTTGTTCATCAGCGTCGCCGAATCGACCGAGATCTTGGCGCCCATCGTCCAATTGGGGTGCGCCACCGCCTGTTGCGGCGTGACGTCGCGCATGCGCTCCAGGCTCCAGTCGCGAAACGGCCCTCCGCTCGCGGTCAGGATGATGCGGCGGACGTGTTTCGCCTGGACGGGATCGAAACATTGGAAGATCGCATTGTGCTCGGAATCGGCGGGCAGGAGCGTCGCGCCGAACCGTTGCGCGGCGTCGATCACCAACTCGCCAGCCGACACCAGCGGCTCCTTGTTGGCGATCACCACGGTGCCGCCCCGCTCGACCGCCGCCATCACCGGACGCAAGCCGGCGCATCCAACGATCGCCCCGACCGTAAGATCGGCGCCCGACCGCGCCGCATCGCATACCGCTTGCGCGCCGCCCGCGACCTTCGTGTCGGTGCCGGCCAACGCGTCGCGCAGGGCAGCTAGGCAGCTCTCGTCGGCAACCACGGCCAATTCGGCGCGCGTTCGCCGCGCTGCCGCCGCCAGGCGCTCGACATCGCAATTGGCGGTAAGTGCCCGCACCGTGAATCGATCGGGTTCGCGCTCGATCAGGTCGAGCGTGGATGTGCCGACCGATCCGGTCGCGCCGAGAATTGTAACGGTCTTCATGGGCGCCAGGCGTAAAGGAGAGGAACGATGACGACCAGGAAAGCGGCGACCGGGGCCACCGGCACCAGCCCATCGAGCCGATCGAGCACGCCGCCATGGCCGGGGAACAGGGACCCGCTATCCTTCTTGCCGGCGCGGCGTTTGAGCCAGCTTTCGAACAGGTCGCCGCCCTGGGCCAGCATCGCCAGAAACGGAGTCGCCAGGGTCAGCCGCACCGCCAGGCCATATCGCCAATGGAGCAACCAGCCGAACGCCGTCGCCAACGCGATGCCGCCGATCAGCCCGGCCCAGGTCTTGTTGGGGCTGATCATCGGCGCGAGCTTGGGTCCGCCGATATATTTGCCGGCGAAATAGGCCCCGATGTCGCACATCCAGACCAAGGCCAACGTCCACAAAGTATAGATCAGCCCGAACTCGCGATTGTCGCGAATCACCAGCAGCGCCAGGACCGGAACACCGATATAAATCATGCCGAGCCCGAGCGCCCGGGGCTTGAATATTGCCGCGACGAAGACCGCCGAAGCACCCACCACGCTAAGAGCGAACCAGCCCGGCCCCCAGGTGGCGGGCGACATAACGGTCAGCGGCACGACCAGGGTCAGCATCGCGCCGCGCTTGTCGCGTGCCGTGGCGCCGATCAGGTCAGCCCATTCGGCGATCATCACCATCGCCATCGCCGCGACGACCAGCCAGAATATCCAATGGCCAAGCACGATCGCCGCGAGCGCCAGCGCCATCAGGCCCAGGCCCACCGCCGCGCGGATCAGCAATTCGGGGGGGCGCTTCGAAAGGCGCGCGGGGCGGTCGCTCACAAGCCTCCGAAACGACGTTGGCGCCGCCCGAAAGCGGCAATCGCCTCGCTCAACGTTTCGGCATCGAAATCGGGCCATAAAGTGTCGACGAACAGCAATTCGGCATAGGCCGCCTGCCACAACAGGAAGTTCGACAGCCTCTGCTCGCCCGACGTGCGGATCAACAGGTCGAGCGGCGGCAAATCGTGGGTGTCGAGCTGGCTTTCGATCGCCCGGGTATCGATATCCTCGATCGCCATAATACCGTCGCGGACGCGGCGCGCCAATTCCCGGGCGACACCGGCCAGCTCGGCCTGCGATCCGTAATTGAGCGCGATCGCCAGCAGCGGGCCGGTATTGGCCGCGGTACGACCGGTCGCATCGTCGATCATCGTCACCAGATCGGGCGAGAAGCGGCGATAATCGCCGATTACCCTCAGCCGCACATTCTCGCGGACAAGTTCGTCGAGGTCGCTGCGGATGAAATGCCGCAGCAATCCCATCAGATCGCCGACTTCCTCCTCGGGACGCCGCCAGTTCTCCGACGAGAAGGCGTAGAGCGTCATCGCCTCGATCCCCATCGCGCGCGCGGCGCGGGTGACCTTGCGAACCGCCTCGACACCCTGGCGGTGGCCGGCGAGACGCGGCAGGTGGCGCTTCTTCGCCCAGCGGCCGTTGCCGTCCATGATGATGGCGACATGGCGCGGCAACACCGCATTGGAAGCGACCGGCGCCATGTCGGTGGCGGCTACGGGCTTCACTGGCCCAGGATTTCCTTTTCCTTGGCGGTCGCCGCGGCGTCGATATCGGCGATCGTGCTATCGGTCAGCTTCTGCACCTCGGTCTCGTGGCGCTTGCGCTCGTCCTCGGAGAATACACCCTTCTTTTCGTCGGTCTTGAGCGAATCCATCCCGTCGCGGCGGACGTTGCGCGCCGCGATCCGCGCCTTTTCGGCATATTGCCCGGCCAGTTTGGCGAGTTCCTTGCGGCGCTCCTCGGTCAGATCGGGGATCGGCAGGCGCAGCGTATTGCCGTCGTTGATCGGATTGAGGCCGAGACCGGCCGAGCGGATCGCCTTTTCGACCGGGCCGATATTCGATTTGTCCCACACCTGGACCGACAGCATGCGCGGCTCGGGCGCCGATACGGTCGCGACCTGGTTGAGCGGCATGTGCGATCCGTACACCTCCACCGTCACCGGATCGAGCAGCGCCGTCGACGCGCGGCCGGTCCGCAACCCGCCGAGATCGTGCTTCAGCGCTTCGACCGCGCCGGCCATGCGGCGTTCCAGATCGGCCTTGTCATAGGCGGCCATGTATCATCCTTCCTTCTGCACCACCGTCGAGACGCCCTCTCCACGCAACACCGAGGCGAGATTGCCCGGCTCGCGGATGTTGAACACCACGATCGGAATATTGTTGTCGCGGCACAAGGCAATCGCGCTCGCATCCATGACTTTGAGATTATCCGCGAGAACCGTGTCGTAACTCACGGTTTCATAACGCTTTGCCGCCGAATCTTTCTTGGGATCAGCATTGTAGACGCCGTCGACCGACGTGCCCTTGAACAAGGCATCGCAATTCATTTCGGCCGCGCGCAGAGCAGCGCCGCTGTCGGTCGTGAAGAAGGGCGAGCCGACGCCCGCCGCGAAGATCACCACGCGCCCCTTCTCGAGATGGCGCATCGCGCGCCGGCGGATGAAGGGCTCGCATACCGATTGCATCGGGATCGCGGACTGTACCCGGGTATCGACGCCGACCTGCTCGAGCGCGTTCTGTACCGCCAGCGCATTCATCACTGTCGCCAGCATGCCCATATAATCGGCGGTCGCCCGCTCGATTCCCTTCGCCGCTGCCGACAGTCCGCGGAAAATGTTGCCGCCGCCGACCACGACGCACAATTCGTGCCCGGCGTCCCTGGCATCCTTGATCTCGCCCGCGACGCGTGCGGTGACCGTCGGGTCGATCGCCAAGCCCCCCTCACCCATCAGGACCTCGCCCGAGAGTTTCAGGAGGATGCGTTTATAGGAGGGGCTGGACATCTATACCTGCGGGTCGTGAAGTGGCGCGGACCTTAGGAGCGCTGCGCTCCGAAGCCAAGCGGTTAGAGTCCGTTTGGAAACGCGCTGAGGGCGCGTTTTCGCGGCACCAGCCCGCGCCCCCACCCGACCTCCCAATCAGGGTATTCTATGGGAGGTCGGGTGGGGGCGCGGGCTGGTGCGGTCTCAAAACTCGCTCTTTCGCGAGTTTTCAAACGGACGCTTAGCGGATACGAAAAAGGCCGCGCCTCGCGACGCGGCCCCTTCTTCCGTCGAGAGGTCAGATCAGGCCGGCTGGGGCACGCCCGATGCCGCCGCGACTTCCGCCGCGAAGTCCGATTCTTCCTTCTCGATACCTTCGCCGAGCTGGAAGCGGACATAGTCCGTCAGCGCGATCGGCGAACCGGCTTCCTTGGCCGCCGCGGCGACCACGTCGGAGATCTTGGTCTTGCCGTCCATCACGAACAGCTGGCTGACCAGAGCGTTCTCCTTGCGGTACTTGGCGATCGCGCCATCGACCATCTTGGCGACGATCTCGGCGGGCTTGCCGCTTTCCGACGCCTTTTCCTGGGCGATCGCGCGCTCGCGCTCGATCACCGCCGGGTCGAGGTCTTCCTCGTTGAGCGCCAGCGGAAAGGCCGCCGCGATGTGCATCGCCAGCTGCTTGCCGAGCGCTTCGAGCTTGTCGGTCGCCGCCTCGCTCTCGAGCGCGACGAGCACGCCGATCTTGCCCAGGCCCGGCGCCTGCGCGTTGTGGACGTAGGACACGACGGCGCCCTTCGACACTTCGAGCTTCTTGGCGCGGCGCAGCGTCTGATTCTCGCCGATCGTCGCGATATTGTTGGTCAGCACTTCCTCGACGGTCTTGCCGCCGAGCGAGGCCGCCTTGATCGTCGCGATGTCGTCGCCCAGTTCGAGCGCGACCGAGGTCACGTCGCGGACGAAGGTCTGGAACTGATCGTTCTTGGCGACGAAGTCGGTTTCCGAATTGACCTCGACCGCGGCACCCTTGGTGCCCGAAACCTCGACGCCGACCAGGCCCTCGGCAGCGGTGCGGCTCGATTTCTTGGCGGCGGCCGCGAGGCCCTTGGTGCGCAGCCAGTCCAGCGCGGCGTCCATGTCGCCGCCGGCTTCGCCGAGCGCCTTCTTGCAGTCCATCATGCCTGCGCCGCTCTTTTCGCGCAGGTCCTTGACCATTGCTGCCGTGATGTCGGCCATGTCTTCGATCCTTCTAGTCAGAATGTGTTTGCGGGCGAGGCGGGGCGTTGTCGCCCTACCCCGCCCGCATGACGGTTAGGCGACGGCTCAGGCGTCGATCTGACGCTCGCCCTCGGCGGCCATGTCGGCTTGCTGCGCGGCGTCGGCGACGACCGGCTCGGCATTGAGCGCTTCCTCGGCCGGGGCCGGTTCGACGGTCAGCGCTTCCTCGACCGGAGCTTCGACCTGGGCACCCAGGTCGACGCCGGCATCGGCCTGGCGCTGCTGGCCGCCACGAGTCGCCGCAATGGCGATCGCCTCGCAATAGAGCCGAATCGCGCGGGCGGCGTCATCGTTGGCCGGAACCGGGAACGCGATGCCGTCGGGCGAAACGTTCGAATCGAGGATCGCCACGACCGGAATACCCAGCGTGTTCGCTTCCTTGATCGCCAGTTCTTCCTTATTGGCGTCGATCACGAACATCACGTCGGGAACGCCGCCCATGTCGCGGATACCGCCGAGCGAGAGCTCGAGCTTGTCCTTCTCGCGCGTGAGCTGGAGCACTTCCTTCTTGGTCAGGCCGTGCGTGTCGCCCGAGAGTTGCTCTTCGAGGCTCTTGAGGCGCTTGATCGAGTTGGAGATCGTCTTCCAGTTGGTGAGCATGCCGCCCAGCCAGCGATGGTTGACGAAATGCTGACCGGCGCGACGCGCGGCGTCGGCGATCGGCTCCTGCGCCTGGCGCTTGGTGCCGACGAACAGGACCTTGCCGCCGGCCGCGACCGACGAGCTGACGAATTCGAGCGCGCGCGCGAACAGCGGCACGGTCTGCGACAGGTCGATGATGTGGACGCCGTTGCGATCGCCGAACAGATACGGCTTCATCTTCGGGTTCCAGCGATGCGTCTGGTGGCCGAAATGCGCGCCAGTTTCGAGCAATTGCTGCATGGTGACGACAGGTGCCGCCATAGGGATAACTCCTTCCGGTTGTGCCTCTGGGAAGCGGGAACCGAAATCCTGTAAATCCCCGCGCCAATCATGGCGGAGGCAGGTCCGGCACCGGGCTATGATGCTTCCCATGCGGGTTTGAGGCGCGGCCCCTAGTCCAAAGTCCCGACAAAGGCAAGCGCCTTGGGCACGCGCTCGCCGCACGGGCATCGCTTCACGGGCGAATATTCATGCTATGTTCCGATTTTTCGCTTGACTACCGGAACATCAACAGAACATACAGCGATCATCCACAGGACGCGGAACATCTGAATCGCCGAATGGTTGGTTCAGCACGGATCGCGGTCCGCCCAAAGGGGAAGTCGCAATGTTCACGCTCGTTGCCATCCTGATGTTCGCCGGAGCGCTGCTCGCGGCGGGTGCGACCATTTATTCGACCGTCGTACCCGCATTGCCCGATATCCAGGCCGCGCTTGCCGGCAAGGATCGTGGATCGATCGTTCCGCCGTTGCCGGCGCGTCACGCCGCCACGACGATCAGGGTAACGGTGCGGCCGGTTTCGGCGCAGCCGACATATTGGCGCGCTGCCGCCTGATCCGCGCATAATTGCGCGCGCTGAAAGGGATCAGCGCGAGATAAACCAGGCAGAGTCCAGCCAATGTCGGCCATGGGGCGGAAATCAATGCCGCCCCGATTGCGACGATCACCGCCAGCGCCTCAAAGCGGATGTTGCGCCGCAACCTGAGCGAAGACCAGCCATAAGTCGCGATGCTTGAGATCATCAGGAACGCGATAAAGGCCATCCACGGCGCCACCAGCCAGGGCGAGCGCAGCCACTGCTCGCCGGTGATGAACCACAAATAGAGCGGCAGCATCGCGCCGATCGCTCCCGCGGGCGCGGGAATGCCGGTCAAATAGCCCGCAGCCTTGCGCGGCTGTTCGGTGGCATCGATCTGGGCGTTGAATCGCGCCAGCCGCAACGCGCAGAACACCGCGAACAGCAAGGCGCATATCCAGCCGAAGCGCGGCGCGTCGGTTAGCGACCAGAGATAGAGGATCAGCGCCGGCGCTACCCCGAACGAGATGGCGTCGCTGAGCGAATCGAGCTCTGCACCGAACCGGCTCGTCCCGCGCAGCATCCGCGCGACCTGTCCGTCGACGCCGTCGAGCACGCTCGCGGCGAGGACCATCACCACCGCCATCTGCCAGTCTCCGGCGATCGCGAAGCGCACCCCCGTCAACCCCGAGCTCAGCGCCAACGCAGTCAGCGCGTTGGGCGTGATCGTGCGCAGCGGCAGGCCCGTGGCCGGCCGTCGCAGCCGTCGCGGACGCGGCGGTTTCACTGGGTGACGCCGCTCATGATCTCGCCGCCGATCCGGCCGATGATCGTCTCACCCGCAATGGTGCGCTGGCCGAGGATCACCTGGCAGGCGGTGTCGGCGGGCAGGAATACGTCGACGCGGCTGCCGAAACGGATCAGCCCGATGCGCTGGCCGGCCGCGACCATGTCACCTTCCTTGACGAAGGCGACGATTCGGCGCGCGACGAGCCCGGCAATCTGGGTGAAGCCGATCAGCCGCCCGTCCTTGCCTTCGACGACGAGGTGCTGGCGCTCATTCTCCTCGCTCGCTTTGTCGAGGTCGGCGTTGAGGAACTTGCCCGAGATATAGACGACGCGGCGGATGATCCCCTGGATCGGGGTGCGGTTCACATGGACGTCGAACACGCTCATGAAGATCGACACGCGGATCATCGGGGCGGTACCCAGAATGTCGAGTTCGGCTGGCGGGACCACCGGCTGGATCATCGTCACCAGCCCGTCAGCCGGGGCGATCACCAGACTATCGTCGCGCGGCGTGACGCGGATCGGATCGCGGAAGAAGGCCGCCACGCCCAGCGTCAGGAAAGCGAGCGGCCAGAACAATATCCGCAAGAAGGAAAATGGCAGCGAAAGCAATGTCGCGACGGCGACGATGGTGACATAGCGCCGCCCTTCCGGGTGCATTGCCGGAAAGCGCCACTTGACGGTGGTCGTGCCGATTTCCGGCGGATCGAGTGAAGGCATGCGCGTCGTCTAACCGTGTTGCCTGTGCGGTACAATGCACGGGAAGCGGATCCGGCTCCCGGAGAGAGCTCACCGGCACGGCGCTTGACCCCCCTCCCCGCTTCACCCTAGAGGCCCGACCAAACCCCATCAGGAAAGCGGATATGGCGAAGATCAAGGTGAAGACGCCCGTCGTGGAGATCGACGGCGACGAAATGACGCGGATCATCTGGGAATGGATTCGCGAACGCCTGATCAAGCCCTATCTCGACATCGATCTCGATTATTACGATCTCGGCATCGAGCATCGCGACGCGACCGACGACAAGGTTACCGTCGACAGCGCCAAGGCGATCCAGAAATACGGCGTCGGCGTGAAGTGCGCGACGATCACCCCGGATGAGCAGCGCGTCGAGGAATTCAGCCTCAAGAAGATGTGGAAGTCGCCCAACGGCACGATCCGCAACATCCTGGGCGGCGTCGTGTTCCGCGAACCGATCGTGATCTCGAACGTGCCGCGCCTGATCCCGGGCTGGACCAAGCCGATCGTGGTCGGCCGCCATGCCTTCGGCGACCAGTATCGCGCCACCGATTTCCGCGTCCCCGGTCCGGGCAAGCTGACCATGACCTGGGTCGGCGACAATGGCGACAAGATCGAGGAGGAAGTGTTCCAATTCCCCTCGTCGGGCGTCGCGATGGGCATGTACAATCTCGACGATTCGATCCGCGATTTCGCCCGCGCGTCGATGCATTATGGCCTCAACCTGAAATGGCCGGTGTATCTGTCGACCAAGAACACCATCCTCAAGGCCTATGACGGCCGCTTCAAGGACCTGTTCCAGGAAGTGTTCGAGGCCGAGTTCGCCGACAAGTTCAAGGAAGCGGGCATCACCTACGAGCACCGCCTGATCGACGACATGGTCGCCTCGGCGCTCAAATGGTCGGGCGAATTCGTCTGGGCCTGCAAGAATTATGACGGGGACGTCCAGTCGGACCAGGTTGCGCAGGGCTTCGGCTCGCTCGGCCTGATGACTTCGGTCCTGCTCTCGCCCGACGGCAAGACGGTCGAGGCGGAAGCGGCGCACGGCACCGTCACGCGCCATTATCGCCAGCATCAGCAGGGCAAGGCGACCTCGACCAACCCGATCGCGTCGATCTTCGCCTGGACCGGCGGGCTCAAATATCGCGGCAAGTTCGACGGCACGCCCGACGTGACGCGCTTCGCCGAGGAACTGGAAAAGGTCTGCATCGAGACCGTCGAGAGCGGCAAGATGACCAAGGACCTCGCGCTGCTGATCGGCCCCGATCAGGCGTGGATGACCACCGAGCAGTTCTTCGAGGCGGTCCGCGAGAATCTCGAAACGCGGATGGCGACCTGGGCGTGATATTTAATCCTTCTCCCCTTGTGGCAGAAGGATACCGCAGCTTGGGACCCCGGCCTTCGCCGGGGTGCCTAGCGGAGGTTGGATGAGGGGAGCGCCGCCTTTAGCGCCGCGCGACCGCATAGCGGTCGCCCCCTCACCCTCCCATCGCTAACGCGATGGGCCCCTCCCTCTCCCACAAGGGAGAGGGACCTAAATACCAAGCCATTCCAATCCGCCGGGCAAATCCTCAGCGGCATAATCGACCTGAAGAACCCTTCGTCGCCGGGGCTCGGTCGCCGCGTCCGAGGCGTGCAAGATCGGCGTCGAATACGCCCAGATATCGCTCGCCTCCGCAAGACACGCGACCACCCCGTGCCGCGCCACCGCGTTTTCGATCTCCGCTTCCGCTACCCTAGCCAATAAATGCGATCCGGGAGCGATCAACAGCGGCGCGTTAGTCTCCGGCACCGGGTCGAGGTGGATGCGGATCGTCATCATTCGCTCGAGCAGGCCGATCGGCGGCGCGACGTGCAGTAGCCCGGATTTCGTCGTCCACGGCCCGAAGCCGGGCACCTTCTCGCGATTCCTTACCACGATCGTGCGGTCCTGGTGCCAGCCGAGCGCCCAATTGGTCGTCGCCGACTTGTCGAAGAGGATCATTCTTACCGGCCGAGTCGCCGGCCCCAACACACCAGCGACACGGACACCGATTGACCCTCGGGCGCCGAGCAACTCGCTAAGTTCCGGGATGCCGGTCAAACGGATGCCGGCCTGATCGCCGGGCTGGCTTGCGAGCGCTCGAACGATTGCCTCCAGGTACCCCGACGCGGCGCCTCGCCAAAGCTCGGCGCCATCGCGATCAAGCTTCAAGGTGCGGTCTTCCGTCGAGATTACGCTCACCCCTTCGCCTCGGGCGACCGGACATGTTCGGGCCGGAAGCCCATGCCGATGATCTGCGCGGGAATACGCCGCAGCAGCGGAATGCGGTCGAGCAGTTTGGCAGCGAGCGGCGGGCCGTCCATCGGTTCTGTGCTGGCGAGTAGAGGCGCGACGACGATGTCCTGAACCATCTTCTGCATGCCCTGAGTCAGTTTGACCGCGCGGATGCGGCGGTCATGGACCTGGTGCAGCAAGGGATCGGGATCCTCCCCCGCGACCATCGGCGCGGCGAGGATATTCGCGGCGGCGACCGCGTCCTGCACTGCCAGGTTGATGCCGACGCCGCCGATCGGCGACATGGCGTGCGCGGCATCGCCGATCACGAGCAAGCCCGGGCGGTCCCATTTGTCGAGACGGTCGACCGTCACGGTGAGCAGCTTGACGTCGTCCCAGCTCGTCACGCCTTGATCGACCGTCGCGGTTTCCGGCCCGATCGCACGCACCCTATCGCGGAAAGCGTCGAGCCCCTCGTCCCTGATCTTCTCGGCGGCGCCCTTGGGGAAGACGAAGGCGCATTGATAATAATCGCCGCGGTCGATCAGGACGAACAGGGTGCCGGTATCGAACACGCCCATCGTGTCGTTGTCGGGCTGGGCGACCTTGGGAATGTGGAACCAGAACACGTCCATCGGCGCGCCGATCACCGTTGTCGGCAATCCGTCGCGATGCCGCGAATCGCGCCCGTCCGCGGCAATCGTCAACCGTGCCCGGATGTCCCCGCCTTCGCTCGTCCTGACCCCGCATACGCGCCCGCCTTGCTCGATCAATTCGGCGCCCTCGCAACTCTGGCGCAATTCGAAGCTCGGATAGCGGCGCGCGGCATCGGCGACGAAATCGAGAAAGTCCCATTGCGGCATCAGCGCGACATAAGGTGCCGGAACATGAAGATGCGTCAGGTCGACGATCTGCATGTCGTGGCCGGCGATCCGTGCACCCAATCGCTCGATCTTCTGATGCGGGCGCTCGAGCAATTCGTCGAGCAGTCCGAGCTCGCTGAAGATGCGCAAGGTCGAGGGATGGACGGTGTCGCCGCGAAAATCGCGCAGGAAGTCCTTGTGCTTCTCCAGCACGATCGTCTTCAGCCCGGCACGCGCGAACAGCAACCCCGCCACCATTCCGGCCGGCCCGCCGCCGATAATGCAGATATCCGTGTCAGTCATGACCTGACAAACTCCCTTCGGCCTGCTTTGATGCTTTCATGGCGATCGGTCTCGACAACAAGGGGTTCAGCGACGCGTTGGTGATTCTCGGTGCCGCAGGCATCGTGATCCCGGCCTTCGCGCGGTTCAAGGTCAGTCCGGTGATCGGGTTCATTCTGGTCGGCATCCTGGTCGGACCGGCCGGCCTTGGCGCGTTGGTGGCTCGGTATCCGTGGCTCTACCATGTCACCATTTCCGACCCGCATGCGATCGAACCGTTCGCCGAATTCGGCATCACCCTGTTGCTGTTCTCGATCGGTCTGGAACTCTCGCTCAAGCGGCTGTGGGCGATGCGCGCCGCGGTGTTCGGGGTCGGTGCGGCCGAATTGTTCGGATGCGCGGCGGTCATCGGCGTCGCGCTGTTCGCGACCGGCGACAATTGGGGCGGCAGCCTGGGACTCGGCCTGGCGCTGGCCTTGTCGTCGACCGCACTCGTCTTGCCGATCGCAGGGACGACGAGCGCGGTCGGGCGGAGCGCCTTCGCGATGTTGTTGTTCGAGGATCTCGCGCTGGTGCCGATCATCTTCGGACTGGGCGCGGTGGGCGGCCGCGGCGGCGACATCGTGAGCGTGCTGATCTGGGGTACGATCGCCATCATCGCGATCTTCCTGGTCGGCCGTTTCCTCCTGCCGCGCCTGTTCGCGCAGGCCGCGCGTACCAAGAGCCCCGAATTGTTCCTGGCGATCTCGCTCCTGGTGGTGATCGTTGCCAGCCTCGCGACGACGGCGGCGGGTCTGTCGCCGATCGTCGGCGCGCTGCTCGCCGGCGTGCTGATCGCCGAGACCGAATATCACAGCGAAGTCGAAGTCATCACCGCGCCGTTCAAGGGGCTCGCACTCGGCGTGTTCCTGATCACGGTCGGGATGAGCCTCAGCCTTGAGACATTGCTCGCCCATTGGGGAGATTTCGTGCTGGCGCTGATCGGCGTCGTCGCGGTCAAGTCGATCGTGACCTTCGCCCTGCTCAAGCTGAGCAAGGCACGGAGCGGCGTCGCGGCGGAAACCAGCCTGCTGATGTCGAGCCCGTCGGAAACCACCTTGATCGTGCTCGGTACCGCGTCGGCCGCAGGCCTGATCGCGCCGCAGGACGCGGCCTTCTGGCAGACGGTGACCGCATTGGGGCTGACGATCACGCCGGCGCTAGCGGAGGTCGGTCATGCGGTGGCACGGCGTCTGGAAGCCCGTGAGGCGCTGGCGCCCGATCTCCAACTCGCGGAGGAAGGGCCGGGCACGGTGGTGATCGGGTTCGGCCGCGTCGGGCGGATGGTCGCCGACATGCTGCACGAGCATGGCCAGCCCTATATCGCGGTCGAAGCGGATATCGATGCGGTCAATGCCGCGCGGCGCGACGGCTATTCGGTGCTGTTCGGCGATGTGGCGCGCAGCGAGTTGGTCGACCGGCTCAATCTCGGCCGCGCCAAGGCGCTGGTGCTGACGATGGACGACCCGGTGCTGACGGCGCATTTGACGAAGCGCGTGCGCGGCTGGGTGCCGGGCCTGACGATCGTCGCGCGCGCGCGCGATGCCTCGCACGCCGCGGAGCTTTACCGCGCGGGCGTCACCGACGCCGTGCCGGAAACGCTGGAAAGCTCGTTGCAGCTGTCCGAAGCGGTGCTGGTTGAGCTGGGCATCGCGATGGGTCCGGTGATCGCCTCGATCCACGAAAAGCGCGACGAATTGCGCAAATCGATCAAGGAAGAAGCGGGGATCGACCGCGAGCCGCGGCTGCGGAGGGCCAGGAAAGCGGAGGCTTCCTAGCGCGATCGGCTATATAGAACGCTTCCCCGGCGAAGGCCGGGGCCCAGCCGCAATGTACTATCGGCGGCGGGATGCCGTCTCCAGGTCATTGGTGCTGGGCCCCGGCCTTCGCCGGGGAAGCGTTCTATATCTGGTTAGCGGGGACGAAACTCAGCCCGCGAGCGCGGCCTTCACCGCCGCCACAGCCTCGTCACCCTTGCTGCCGTCGGGACCGCCGCCCTGCGCCATGTCGGGACGGCCGCCGCCACCCTGCCCGCCCAGCACCTCGACTGCCTTGCGCAGCAGATCGACCGCATTGAAGCGGCCGGTCAGATCATCGGTCACGCCGACCGCGATCGACGCGCGCCCGTCATTGACCGCGACCAGCACCGCTACGCCCGATCCGATCCGCGCCTTCGTCTCGTCGACCGCACCGCGCAGCCCCTTGGGATCGAGCCCGTCGACCACCTGGCCGACGAAATTGATGCCATTGATCTGCTCCGGGCCGGCCGGCGCCGCGCCACTGCCGCCACCCAGCGCCAGTGCCTTCTTCGCTTCGGCCAGTTCGCGCTCGAGCCGGCGGCGATCCTCGACCAGCGCCGCGACACGTGCCGGCACTTCATCGGGCGTGGCCTTGAGCACTGCGGCCGTCTCACGCAGTTTCTCGTCGCGACTGGCGAGATAGGCCCGCGCTGCCTCGCCGGTCAGCGCTTCGACGCGCCGCACCCCCGACGACACCGCGCCTTCGCTGACCAGCTTGAACAGGCCGATATCGCCAGTCGCGCTGACGTGCGTGCCGCCGCACAATTCGAGGCTGTAGATCTTCTGCCCGTCGCGACCCATCGACACCACGCGGACCTCGTCGCCATATTTCTCGCCGAACAGCGCCATCGCGCCTTCCTCGATCGCTTCATCGGGCGTCATCAGCCGCGTCGAGACAGCATCGTTCTGACGGATATAGGCATTCACATCGGCCTCGACCTCGGCCAATCGCGCCGGATCGATCGCTGTCGGCTGCGAGAAATCGAAGCGCAGGCGTTCGGGTGCGACCAGCGAGCCCTTTTGCGCGACATGCGTGCCGAGCCGCTCACGCAACGCCGCGTGGAGCAGATGCGTCGCCGAATGGTTGGCGCGGATCGCGTTGCGGCGCTCGCCATCGACCACAAGGTGGATGGCATCGCCGATCGCGATTTCGCCCGCTTCGACCTTGGTGCGATGTGCCCAGAGGCGGCCGAGATGCTTCTGCGTGTCGAAGACGCGGCCCTTCAGTCCCTTGTCGTTGGTCGCGAGCCCAGCGTCCCCGACCTGGCCACCGCTTTCCGCGTAGAACGGTGTCTGGTTGAGCACGATGTCGACTTCGTCACCGGCAACGACCTTGTCGACGCGCGCGCCGTCCTTGATCAGAGCGACGACCTCGCCCTCGCCTTCCTCCGACGTGTAGCCGATGAATTCGGTGCCGCCCTTTTCTTCGACCAAATCGTACCAGAGCTCGTCTGACGCCTTTTCGCCCGAACCCTTCCACGCGGCACGCGCGGCGCGCTTCTGTTCGGCCATCGCGGCGTCGAAACCTTCGCGGTCGACCTGCAGACCCTGGGCGCGCAACGCGTCTTCGGTCAGGTCATAGGGGAAGCCGAACGTGTCGTAGAGCTTGAACGCGGTCTCGCCCGCCAGGGTCGATCCCGGCGCCATGCCGGCCGTGGCTTCGTCGAGCAGCTTGAGGCCCTTGTCGAGCGTGCGGCGGAACTGCTTTTCTTCCTGCTGCAAGGTAGCCTCGATCAGCGGCTGCGCGCGAATCAGTTCGGGATAGGCGGCGCCCATCTCGGCGACCAAAGCCGGCACCAGCCGATGCATCAGCGGATCCTTGGCGCCGAGCAGATGGGCATGCCGCATCGCGCGGCGCATGATACGGCGCAAAACATAGCCGCGCCCTTCATTGGCGGGCAGCACGCCGTCGGCGACGAGGAATCCCGACGAGCGCAAATGATCAGCGATCACGCGATGGCTCGCCATCTGCTCGCCGACCGCCTTGGTGTGGGTCAGCGCTTCCGAGGCCGCGATCAGCGCCTTGAACGTATCGGTATCGTAATTGTCGTGAACGCCCTGCAGCACCGCGGCGACGCGTTCGAGGCCCATGCCGGTATCGATCGACGGCTTGGGCAGGTTGCCGACGATCTCATTGGCCTCCTGCTCGAACTGCATGAACACCAAATTCCAGATCTCGACGAAACGGTCGCCGTCCTCGTCCGGACTGCCGGGAGGACCACCGGGAATGTGATCGCCATGGTCGAAGAAGATTTCCGAGCACGGGCCGCACGGGCCATTGTCGCCCATCGCCCAGAAATTGTCCTTGGTCGCGATGCGGATGATCCGCTCTTCGGGCAGGCCGGCGATCTTCTTCCACAGACCGAACGCCTCGTCGTCGGTATGATAGACGGTGACGGTCAGCCGGTTGGGGTCGATTCCCCATTCCTTGGTCAGCAGCCCCCAGGCGAGCGTGATCGCACGCTCCTTGAAATAATCGCCGAACGAGAAATTGCCGAGCATCTCGAAGAACGTATGGTGCCGCGCGGTATAGCCGACATTGTCGAGATCGTTGTGCTTGCCGCCGGCGCGAACGCATTTCTGGCTCGACGTCGCGGTCGAATAAGGCCGCGATTCCAGCCCGGTGAACACGTTCTTGAACGGCACCATCCCCGCATTGACGAACATCAACGTCGGATCGTTCTGCGGCACCAACGGCGCCGATTGCACCGCGGTGTGGCCGTTGGCGGCGAAGTAATCGAGAAAGCTGCGGCGGATGTCGTTGGTCGAGGTCATGGCCGCGACTTAGGCGAGCGTTGAGCGCTACTCAAGCCGATGGTGTGCGGATGCGATTGGGGATACGATGCGCAGGCGTTCCAATTGGGGAAATGGACGATGCGCCTCTCGCTCCTGGCCTTACCGCTGCTCGCACTGATCCCGGCATCGGTCGGCGAGGCGACGATGCGGCCGAGCACCGCCGATCTGCTCGCCGGCATATCGATCTGCGGAGACGATCTGCCGGTCGGCGCGACGCCGCAGCTCTATCCGGGATATGGCAGTGGCGGTTTCCCGATCGCGACTGCCAATCCGCGCGCGCAGGCATTCTTCGACAACGGCATGCAGCTTGCCCATGCTTTCGCCCATGGCGCCGCCAGCGCTGCCTTCGCCGAAGCAGCCAAGCTCGATCCCGAATGCGCGATGTGCCAATGGGGCGCGGCGTGGAGCGACGGACCGACGATCAATTTTCCGATCGGCGCCGAGCAACAGAAAGGCGCGCTCGCCAAGGTGTTGGCGGCCGAGAAGCTGCTGACCCCGCAATCGCCGCAGCGCGAGCGCGACCTGATCGCCGCCCTCAAGCTTCGCTATGTCGATGGCGGCGGCAAGGGCGCGGGCGACCTCGCCTTCGCCAAGGCGATGGACGCACTGACGCTGCGCTATCCGCAGGACGACGAAATCGCGACGATCGCGGCCGATGCGTGGATGATCCCGACTGCGCTGACCAGCGGCACCGCCAATTTGTCGCGTGCGGTCGCGCTGCTCGAAGGCGTGCTCAAGCGCAGTCCGGATTATACGCCCGCGATCCATTTCTACATCCATGCCACCGAGATGAGCGGCTTTCCCAAGCGCGCCGAACCCTATGCCGATAAACTGGGTAAACTGGCGCCGGCGTCCAGCCATCTGATCCACATGCCGTCGCATACTTTCTATTGGGTGGGCCGCTATCAGGATGCCGCCGACGCCAATGTCGCCGCGGTCGATCTCGGCCAAAGCGACGCGCGGATCGCCGGACTGATCAAGCCGGGGCAAGTTTGGATGCTCCCCTATCACGGCCACAACGTGCAATATGGCGTCGGCGGCGCACTGATCTCGGGCGACGGCAAGGCGGCTCTGGCACTCGGCGGTCCCCTCATCGCGGCGACCGCCAGCCTGCCTGATCCCAACAACCTGTTCATCCAGATGGGAGTCGGCACCGCCTATTTCGCCGAAGGACGCTTCGCCGATCCGGCCAAGGTATTGGCGATGAGCGATCCCGGCGAGAAGCAGCCCTATATTCGGCAATATTGGCTGTATGCGCGCGGCGAAGCGCAGGCCCGGCTGGGCAATGCCGCGGGGGTCCATGCCGAACGCGCGAAGATCAGCATGCCGCCGCTTCCCGCCAAGCCGGACGAACTCGCCAACCAATCGCGACAGCTCGTGCGGATCGCGCAACTCGTGCTCGATGGCCGCGCGGCGATGATCGAGAAGCGGCCGGACTTGGCCGCACGCGCCTATCTCGCCGCAGCCAGGCTCGACGAGGCGAAATTGATGAGGACGCTGAGCGATCCGCCGGCTTGGTGGTACCCGGTGCGCCGGAGCTACGCCGCCGCCTTGCTCGCGCAGGGCAAGCCACGCGCGGCCCTCAAACAGGCGACACGCGTCCTTGATCGCCGCTCGAACGACCCGGTCGCGCTATCCATTCGCGCGGATGCCGAGGAGGCGCTGGGCATGAAGGATGCCGCGGCGGCCGATCGCGCTGCGGCACTGCGCGATTGGCGCGGCGACAAGACGCAATTGACGCCTGCCTTGGCCTAACTCGTAAGCAGCGGCGTCCGGTCGCATATTGCAGCCAACGCTGCGTGGCGCTTCTGCACAGCTTCGCCGTAGAGCGCGATATCGCCAGGCGAGAGATGCAACGTCAGCGCCGAGCCGTCCTCGCCGAGTTTCGACCGCTCCAGCGGCCCGGCGACGCCGCCGGACAAGCGCTGCCCCAAACGCATCGCCAATCCCCATTGCGCGGCGCGTCTGAGATCCTGCGCCGGCGCCAGCACGTTGAGCGGCTCGGGCGTGCCGGCGCCTCCACCCAGCGACGTCCATAAAGCCTGCGCGATAACCGCGCGGCCGCGCCCATCGATCGCGACCCAATTGCCGTGCAGTGCGATTTCGACGCCGCGTTCCGCGCGGAATTCGGGATTGGCGTGCCAGCCGACATCCGCGAGCAGGCAGGCGGCGCGACGCAACCGCTCCATCGCCGGCGCATCCTGGAACAGTGGCGATATCCAGCGATCGAGCAAGTCGCCATGTTCGGGGAAGCGGCCGAGCCGCCTCCCTTCCTCGCGCGTCGCGACGATCAGCGGGTCCTGCAGGCGCGTTTCCGCATCGAGCGCTTCGTAGAGCAATCCTTCGCGCAGGCCGAAGCTGGAGACGATCGTGCGATCGCTTTTGAGGTGGCGAAGCAAGGCGGCGAGCAGCGCCGCGGCGTCGTTGAGCATAGGCGCGCGCTGCGACGAAATTCCGGGGACGGCTTTGAGCGTCCCTTTGCCGCTGTGACTGACGCTGCGCACCAGCCGACCGATTGTGGCGGGCGACATTGCGTAATGCTGGATGACGGGCAACGGGTAACGCCGCAGGCTCATGTCGAGCCGCGCGAGGCTGCGCCAGGACCCGCCGACCAGATAGAGCGGCAGACCCTTGCCCTTGCCCAACCAGCCGGCCTGATCGACCAGCTTGGCGACGCGACGATCGATCGTCCCTTTGCCCTTTGCCCTGAGCGCCGCGATGCGCAGCACGCCGAGCGGAAACGACACGCGATCTCGGACCTCACCCTTCTTGACCCGCACGAGTTCCAGGCTGCCGCCGCCGAGATCGCCGACGATCCCGTCAGCATCGGGAATGGCGGAAAGCACGCCCATCCCGGCCGCGGTGGCTTCCTGTTCGCCCGACAGCAATTCGACCGGCAGCCCGATCCGCGCCGCCGCATCGAGCAGAATGTGTCCGTTGGACGCGTCCCGCACGGCGGCGGTCGCGACTGTCCTCAGGCTTTCGACTTCCATCTCGCGGGCTAGCGCAGAAAAGCGTTCGAGCGCTTCGATCGCGAGTTCCAACCCCTGTGGGGCCAATTGCCCGGTTTCACCGAGCCCCCGCCCCAGCCCCGCCATGACCTTCTCGTTGAACAATGGCGCGGGGAGCCGGGCCGGGCCCTGGTAAACCACCAGACGGATCGAGTTCGACCCGATGTCGATAATGCCGGTGCGGGGCGGCGACGCCGCCGATTCGGGCTTGGCCTTGCGAAACAGCAGAGTCGCCACGCTAACGCCGCCGCGTCAGCGAGAGTTTCGGCACTGCGCCGCCTTCGAGCGCGGCGCCCCGGCCCGATAGCGACGGATTGGTCATGAAATAGCGATGCAGGTTGAACGGGCGCGGGCCCGGCTCGACCCGGTCATAGGTTCCGTCGGGATGGAGCACCCAGCTCTGTTCGGTGTCGATCAAATTGGCGACCATCACCTGGTCGAGAATCTGGTCGTGCACGGTCGGATTGAGGATCGGCAGCATATATTCGACCCGGCGGTCGAAATTGCGCGGCATCCAGTCGGCCGAGGAGATGAAGATCTTGGCGCCGTCATTGGGCAGCGCCTTGCCGTTGCCGAAGCACCAGATCCGGCTGTGCTCGAGGAAGCGCCCGATCACCGATTTGACCCGGATATTCTCCGACATGCCCGGCACGCCCGGCCTGAGGCAGCAGATACCGCGGATGATCAGGTCGATTTCGACGCCGGCATTGGACGCTTCGTACAATTTCTCGATGATAGCCGGGTCGACCACCGAATTCATCTTGGCCCAGATCGCGCCGGGCCGGCCTTCATTGGCATTGGCGATCTCGGCATCGATCAGTGCGGTCAGCCGCGTCCGCATGTCGCGCGGCGAAATGCCGACCAGGCTCAGTACCGGTTCGACATAGCCGGTGACGTAATTGAAGATCTGCGCGGCGTCACGGCCGAGCTCGCGATCGGCGGTGAAGAAGCTCAGGTCGGTATAGATGCGCGCGGTGACCGGGTGATAATTGCCCGTCCCGAAATGGCAGTAGGTGCGATATTCGCCGCCCTCGCGCCGGACGACCATCGAGACCTTGGCATGGGTCTTCCAGTCGAAAAAGCCATAGACGACCTGGACGCCGGCACGTTCGAGCGCGGAGGCCCAGAGCAGATTCTGCTCCTCGTCGAACCGCGCCTTGAGCTCGACCACCGCGGTCACCGACTTGCCCGATTCGGCCGCGGCGATCAGCGCGTTGATCACCGCCGATTGCTTGCCGGCGCGATAGAGCGTCTGCTTGATCGCGACCACGTCGGGATCGGCCGCCGCTTGCTTGAGAAATTCGATCACCACCTCGAACGTCTCGTACGGGTGGTGGACGACGATATCCTTGGCCTTGATCGCCGCGAAACAATCGCCGCCGAATTCGCGGATGCGTTCGGGAAAGCGCGGGCTGAACGGCACGAACTTCAGATCGGGCCGGTTCTCGTCGATGATCGCTTCGAGATCGTGGACGCCCAGGAAGGCCCCGCTTTCGGTGACGAAGGCATCGCCCCCGGCCAGTTCCTCGCGCAACACCACGCCCAGTGCCTCGGGCATGCCCGATTCGAGCTCGAGCCGGATCACCCGCCCGCGCCGCCGCCGCTTGATCGCATTGGCGAAGTAACGGACCAGATCCTCCGCCTCTTCCTCGATCTCGATATCGCTGTCGCGCAGGACGCGGAATTCAGCCGCGCCGTTCACCGCGTAGCCGGGGAAGATCAAGGTCGAGAAGCGCTTCACCAGCGATTCGACCGCGACATAGCGTGCCGGCTCGCCGGGCAAGCGGACGAATCGCGCCATCGCCGCGGGCAGCATGACCAGTTCGCGGATCATCTCGCCGTCCGACGCGCGCGTCAGGTCGAAGATCACCGCCAGCCCCTTATTGGGCATGAACGGAAACGGATGCGCGGGATCGAGCGCCTGTGGCGTCAGGATCGGGAAAATCTGTTCGCGGAAGTGCTTTTCGAGCCAGGCCGCCTCATCCGCGGTGACTGCTTCGTCGATCTGCCGCGAGCCCAGCACATGGATACCGGCCTCGCTCAATTGGTGACGCAGGTCTCGCCAGACATTGCGTTGATCCTCGACCAGTGTATCGGCACCGGCGACGATCGCCGCAAGTTGCTCGCGCGTGGTCAGGCCATCGGGCGAGCGGCGCTCGACCTCCTGCTTCTGCTGGCCCATCAGCCCGGCGACGCGCACCATGAAGAATTCGTCGAGGTTCGAGCCCGATATCGACAGAAAGCGCACGCGTTCCAGCAGCGGGTGCGCAGTATTGCACGCCTCTTCGAGCACGCGGCGGTTGAACGCGAGCCATGACAGCTCCCGGTTGAAATAGCGTTCGCCGCTCTCCCCGCTTTCGAACGGATCGTCGTCATTGGCGAGGCGTGCGATATGGGCGGGGCGAGTCATTGTTCACCTTGTTGGGTGGTGTCGGCTGCGGATGGCCGGGCGATGATTCCCGCCTCGGCCAGTGTGGCCCTTGCCAGCGGGATCGACAAGCGCTTGCGGCGTTCGAGCACTTCCTGATCGAGCACATCGACGACACGTTCGACCGCAATGAAGCTGCGTTCGAGCCGCGCGATCAGCCACTGGATCAGGTCCGGTCGCGCATCGAGCCCGCGGCGCAGGAATTGGCGTTCGAGCAGCGCCTGCATCAGCGCGTCGTCGGGCGCGCCGATCTCCGCGATCGGGCTGGCCGCGAGACGCGAGCGCAGATCGGCGATGCCGACCTTCCACGCCGGCGGCGCGGCATTGGCGACGAACAATTGTGGACGACGTGCAGCCTGGGCGTCGTTCCAGGCATGGAACAGCTCTCTTTCGGGGCGAAGATCGGCATCATCGACGATCCTGCCGCCGCTCCTGCTGGCGAAGACGCGTGCCAGCAGGCTGCGCCCGGATTTGCGCGGACCGACCAGCAAGGCGGTCATCACCGGCCAGGTGCCCCAATGTTCGAGTTGATGGAAGGCATGCGCATTGGACGGAGTGACGAGGAATTCGTCATCGCCCGGTCCGGGCGGCCAAGCCAGCGGCAGGCCGAATTGCTGGCTCATCCGGTCGGTCGGTCGTCCGACGGGACCGACGGCGGCGGCAGGGACGGCCGCCGGATCCTGAGCGTCGCGCCGCTGCGGCCGACCTGGAAGCCGCGCGCTTCGAGCGCCGACGCCAGCGCCGCCGGATCGCCGCTGTAATTGAGCCGCATCACCGACACCCCGCCGATCGCCATGCTGGTGGTGTTGGCGCCGCTGACGCCGGGCACGCCACGAACGGCGCCCTCGATTGCCGAGACCGATGCGGCGCTGGGCGTATCGAACTGGACGGTAACAGCAGCTCCACCGGCGATCGCCGTCGTGGCGTCCGCAGTCGACGCCTCGCCGGTCGGCGTGTCGGTCGGCGTCGGCGTTGCCGTCGGCGTCGCCTGAGGCGGCGGAATATAAGCGAGGCTGGGGTCGACACCGAGTGCGCCGTTGCGCAGTCCGTCCTGATAGATCGCGTCGATCCGCTTCACGCCCGCGTCGAGCAGCGCAGGGACGCCGGCTTCGCTGTCGACGCGCAAGGCGAATCGCGCCATCAAATCGTTGTCGGGGCCGTGCCGCGCCTCGAACACGCCGACGACAGGACCGCCCGGCCATTGACGATAAATCGTGACCGACGGCACCAGGACGTCGGCGGCGGCATATTGGTCGAGCACGCTGCGCCACCAGCCGCGATCGCGCCGGCCTGCCTGGCCTTCATTGACCAAGAGCGAATCGGCGCCGACTCCGGTCGGGCGGACATAATCGACCGAACTGTCTCCCGCCCGGAACCGCTGCCAGGCATCCGCCCAGGCCGTTTTCTGCTCGAACGCGACGGCGCTGCCGCCCGACCATTGGACGGGGATCAGCAACATCGGCGCGGATCGTGAAATATCGCCGACCGCGCCCATCAACCCGCCCAGCCGCGCCCGGCTGAACAGCACACCCAGCTTGGCGATGTAGCGATTGGGGCCGATCTGCTCGTTCTGGATGACGATGCCGGTCACCATCGAATCGAGCACGCTGTCCGCGGGCACTCCACCGCCGCCGCCGAATTTCGACGCCAGCATCTGATAGGCCTTGCGCTGGGCAAGTCGCCATCCGGCGATCCGTGCGGATTCGGCGTCCGGGCCGCTGACGTCGACATCGACATTGTCGACCTGATAGCTGCCCGACGCGTCGATCGGCTCGTTCATGTCGATCTTGTCGCCGCCATCGTCTTGCGCGGCGACCATCCCGGCGCCCCCGGCAAGAGCAAGGGCCGCGGCTAAAGCGGAGGCGTGGAAGAAACGGCTGCGGCGCATGTTGGCGCCCTTTTGGCGAAGCAGACGTGGAAATCCAAGCGTGTTGTCGTTTGGGCGCACATTCATCCCTGGCAATGCCCTGGACGGAGCGGATTTTGGTGCAGGGCTAGAAGCGAGGAGGGAGCGATGCATTATGCATCGTGACCGACGAGCGACGACGCCCTGCGCCAAAATCCGCCCGCCGCTTCGCGGTTTCGCTGGGAGACGCACCGGCGTTGTCGCGTGCTTGCGCGTAGCTCAAGGCTACGCGACTGCGCCGCGCTCCTAGCCAGCACGCCTCCCAGCGCAATCCAGGGCATTGCCAGGGGTGAATGTGCGCCCTAGTCGGCATCACATGAGCGAAGATCAGCGCCAAAACAGCCCCTACACATACGCCAATGCCGGCGTCTCGATCGCAGCCGGCAACGCGCTTGTTCGCGCGATCGGACCACTGGCCAAGGCGACGCGCCGACCCGGCGCCGACGCCGATCTCGGCGGCTTCGGCGGCTTCTTCGACCTCCGGGCGGCCGGTTTCAAGGATCCGCTGCTGGTGGCGGCGAATGATGGGGTCGGCACCAAGCTGAAACTCGCGATCGACAGCGGACGGCATGACGGCGTCGGCATCGACCTGGTCGCGATGTGCGCCAACGACTTGATCGTGCAGGGCGCCGAGCCTTTGTTCTTCCTCGATTATTACGCGACCGGAAAGCTCGACAACGCGATCGCCGAGCGGGTGGTGGCGGGTATCGCCGAGGGCTGCCGCATCGCCGGCTGCGCGCTGATCGGCGGCGAGACCGCCGAAATGCCGGGCATGTATGCCGATAGCGATTACGACCTCGCCGGCTTCTGCGTCGGCGCGGTCGAGCGCGATCGCGTGCTGACCGGCAAGGACATAGCGGCCGGGGACGCGATCCTCGGGCTGGCTTCGTCGGGCGTTCACTCCAACGGCTATTCGCTGGTCAGGCGACTGGCGGCGGACAGGGGCTGGAAGCTCGATCGCCCGGCTCTGTTCGATGCCGATACGCTGTTGATCGACGCGCTGATGGCGCCGACGCGCATCTATGTGAAGAGCCTGTTGCCGCTGATCGCGGAAGGCCGGATCAAGGGACTGGCGCATATCACCGGCGGCGGCCTGCTCGAAAATATCCCGCGCGTGCTGCCGGATGGCGCGCATGCCCGGATCCGCGCCGATGGCTGGGAACAACCGCGGCTGATGGCGTTCCTGCAGGCGCAAGGCGCGATCGAACCCGAGGAAATGGCACGCACGTTCAATTGCGGGGTCGGGATGGCGGTCGTGGTCGCCGCCGGCGATGCCGACGCGGTGACGGCCGACCTAACGGCTGCCGGTGAGACTGTGCTGACAATCGGAACGATCGAGGCTGGTCAGCGCGGTTGCACGGTGACCGGATCAGCCGGCACCTGGAGCGCGCGTGCCGACTGGACGGCGACGCATGATGCATAAGGCGATCCATGCCGGATATTTTTCGCGCCTCCCCGGCGAAGGCCGGGGTCCAGCTTCGGCGCCTTAAGTTGGAAAGGACGTCGCTAAGCCGCCGGCAACAGTGGAACTGGGCCCCGGCCTTCGCCGGGGAGGCGGCTGGTTGTTGGAGTCGAGTTCATCCATGAAAAAAGTCGGCATCCTGATCTCCGGTCGCGGGTCGAACATGCAGGCGATCGTCGAACAAGCGGGTGAAGCTTACGAAGTCGTCGTCGTCGCGTCGGACAAGCCCGAGGCGCCCGGCCTCATCTGGGCGCGCGAGCACGGCATCCCGACCTTCGCACTGTCGCCCAAGGGGATCGGCAAACTTGCCTATGAAGCGGCGATTTCCGCGGCCCTTCGCGAAGCCGGAGCCGAGATCGTCGCGCTGGCCGGCTATATGCGGCTGCTCTCGGACGAGTTCGTTGCCGAATGGCGTGGGCGCATCGTCAACATCCATCCGTCGCTGCTGCCCAAATATAAGGGCCTCGACACGCATGCCCGCGCCATCGCGGCCGGCGACGAAGAAGCGGGATGCTCGGTGCACGTCGTGACCGAGGAACTCGATGCCGGCGAGGTATTGGGACAAGCGCGCGTGCCGATCCTGCCCGACGACGATGCCGACACACTGGCCGCGCGGGTCCTGGCGGAAGAGCATCGCCTTTACCCACAGGTTCTGGCAGATTTCGCGGCGCGATGAGTCCCGATCCCGATGCCGACCTGAAGCGGATCCGCGCGATCTGCATGACTTTCCCTGAGGCAGCCGAAAAGCTGTCGCATGGATCGCCGGCCTTTTTCATCGAGAAGGGCAAGGTCTATGCTTATTTCTGGCACAACCATCACGGTGACGGACACACTGCCGTCATGGTCAAGACCAGTGGGCGCGAGGAACAGGCGATGCTGGTCGAGATGGACCCCGAACTCTATCATATCCCGCCCTATCTCGGCCCGTCGGGCTGGATCGGAATGGAACTGAACGGCGACGCCACCGACTGGCAGCGCATCGAGGACAGGATCGCGATGAGCTGGGAAATGGTGGCCCCGCGCCGCTTGCTGGAGGCCGGTGGGCGATGACCGATCCAGAGACGCCCATGTCGACTCCTGCCGCGCTCGAAACTCCGGCCGAGCGCGCCGAGAAGGCGGCGATCCGGCGGCGCTGGATTTCGCTGGCCGAATGGGTGGGCATCGCCGCTTTGCTGGTATCGGCCGGCGGTCTGTGGATGAGCTGGTCCGACCGCAAGGCCGATCAGGCCGAGCGCGCGACCGAGAGCAACGAGAAATCGCTCGTTGCCTTCACCGCGTCCCGCAACGGGAACACCGTGTTGTCGCTCAACGATCCCGATCACCGGATTCAGGAGATCGACGTCGCCTTCCCGCCGTCGTTGGGAATCGACGCGCAAACCGGGCTGTCCAGCCCCGAGATCGACGCGAGTTGGTTCGACCGTGCCTTGCTCAAGGTCACCGACAAGGGCGCGGACAATCGTCAGGGCCGCCTGCCCGTGCTGATCACCGCAACCTGGTGGGATGGCGACATGAAGAAGACCGACCGGGCGATCTATCAGGTCCGATGGAAAACAGCCGGACGCCTGCTCGGCGGCCGCAAGCTTGAACTCGAAGGCGCCAGCCTGGCGGAACGCGGCGGGAGTCCGGTGCGGCTCGATGCCCTATGGGCGAAGGAAAAGCCGGCGGAACACTGACCGCCGACCCGGCGTCACCCGATCATAGCTGCAGCGCGTAGATCACGTCGTCGCACAAGGTAGCGCCGACCTGATATTGCCGTTCGCCGACCTTAATGAAGCCCTGCTTCTCGTAAAAAGCGCGGGCCCGTTCGTTGCCCGCATAGACGCCGAGCAAGACGCGCTTACGCCCCATGTCCCGCGCGTCGAGCAGTGCTTGCCCCATCAGCGCTGGTCCCAAGCCGGTGCCGTGGGCGCGCGACAGCGTATAGATCCGGCGAAGCTCTATATCGTCGGCTTGAATATCGACCGCCGGCAGATCGGGCGTGGTCAGCACCGTATAACCGATCGGAGCTCCGCCGCTCGCAATCTCTGCGACGACGACGCGGCTAGCCGCCATCTGGGCCCAAGCGCGAAATGTGTCCTGGTGATTGGCCTTGGCGCAATGCGCGACGATGTCGGACCCCTCGAGGAGCCCGGCAAACGTCTCCAGAAAGCAGGCCGAGGCGACGAGCGACAGCGCCGCGGCATCCGCCGCGGTCGCTCGTTTCAACCGCCAGTCGGCGCCCGCCGACAATGCATTGACGCCAGTGTCAGCCGACAATTTCTTCGGGCTTGAAGAAGAACGCGATCTCGATCGCGGCATTCTCATCCGAATCCGATCCGTGAACGGTGTTCGCCTCGATCGATTCGGCCAGCTCCTTGCGGATCGTGCCGGGCGCGGCGTTCTCGGGGTTGGTCGCGCCCATGATGTCACGGTTGCGCTGCACGGCGTTCTCGCCTTCGAGCACCTGGACCACGACCGGACCCGAAATCATGAACTCGACCAGGTCGCCGAAGAACGGGCGCTCTTTGTGGACGGCATAGAAGCCTTCGGCCTGCTCGCGGCTCATATGGATGCGCTTCGACGCGACGATGCGGAGACCCGCTTCCTCCAGCATCTTGGTGACGGCGCCGGTGATGTTGCGGCGCGTGGCATCGGGCTTGATGATCGAAAACGTGCGGTTGGCGGCCATGGCGGTCGCTCGCTCCTCTATTTTGGGGCTGTGGAAAACTGGCGGCTCCCTAGGCGGGGCGCGTTCCGGATGCAACCCGCCCGTTTGGATTGGAGTCGAGCTCAGGCAGCTTTCGACCAGCGCCCGTTATCGTCCTGCTTCCAGTAATTGCGCTCGACGCCGTCGCGGGTTGCGAGCGATTTCCACGCCTCGCGCGCTTCGACGATGCGGTCGCCATCGAAGAAATGGAACGCCCGGTCGAAATCGAGCGCTTCGTCGCGCCATTGCCCGTCGATCAGCGCGATATTGCGTGCCGCGTTGGCGGGAATGGGTGCCTCGCCGATCAGCACCGGCTGCGCCGCGTCGTCCTCGCTGCCGGCCTGGCCGTGCGGCAGGAAGCTGTCGGCGGCGAACGTCCAGAGCAAGCGGTCGATCGCCGTCCGCTGAGCCGCGTCGTCGCTGACCACCAGCAAACGCCCACCGCTTGCCACCACGCGTTGCGCGATGCTGGGCAAGGCGCGATCGAGCGGGGTGACGGTGAGGTGGTAGAAATCGACTTGCAAGAAACTCCCCTCCCGCTCGCGAGTTTCAGGTAAACGATGCCTCGCATCGTTTAGATCATGCCGGGGGCATGATCGACCTGAAACTGGGCTGGGGGAGGGTCTGTCACCCTTTCCCAACACGCCCTCCCCTAGCCCCTCCCGCAGGCGGGAGGGGAAATACGGGTCAGCCTTCGTAATTGTCGGCGACGAAACGGTCGAGCAGGCGCACGCCATAACCGGTCGCGCCCTTGTCGTACGTGTTGCCTGCCTTGTCGGCCCAGACCATGCCGGCAATGTCGAGATGCGCCCATTTGACGCCGTTCTCGACAAAGCGCCCGATGAATTGCGCCGCGGTGATCGATCCGGCGCCGCGCGGGCCGACATTCTTCATGTCGGCGATCGGCGAGTCGATCAATTTGTTGTACGCGTCGCTCATCGGGAAGCGCCACAACAGGTCGCCCGAGGCGCGGCCCGCGGCGAGCAGCTGGTCGGCGAGCGCGTCGTCATTCGAGAAGACGCCGGCATGCTCGTTGCCCAGGCTGATGATCATCGCCCCGGTCAGGGTGGCGAGATCGACGATCGCCTTGGGATGATGCGTGCGCTGCACCCAGGTGACGCAATCGCACAGCACCAGACGGCCCTCGGCGTCGGTATTGAGCACCTCGATCGTCTGCCCGGACATCGAGGTCAGGATGTCGCCCGGCCGGATCGCATTGCCGTCGGGCATATTCTCGACCAGGCCGCACACGCCGATGACGTTCGCCTTGGCCTTGCGCGTCGCCAGCGCCTTCATCGCGCCGACCACCGCGCCGGCGCCGCCCATGTCCCACTTCATGTCTTCCATGCCGGGCCCGGGCTTGAGCGAAATGCCGCCGGTGTCGAAGGTCACGCCCTTGCCGACCAGCGCGAGATCGGGATCGCCCGCGCCCTTGCCACTCCATTTGAGCGCCAGCAGCCGCCCTTCCCGCACCGACCCTTGCGCGACTCCCAGCAACGCGCCCATCCCCAGCTCGGCCATTTGGTCGGGTCCGAGCACGGTGACTTCGAGGCCCAGCCCTTCGACGCTCTTCAGCACGCGCTCGACGAAGGTTTCCGGATAGACGACGTTGGGGGGTTCGGCGACGAGCGTGCGGGTGAGGTCAAGTCCGCCAGTCACCGCGAGGTTATGCTGCCAGGCCGCATCGGTGCCGTCGGGCGCGCCGACGATCGTCGCTTGCGCGAATGTCGGCTTCTGTTTTTCGGGCAGCTTGGTGCGATAGGTGTCGATCCGCCAGGCGCGCTGGGCGAGAGCGCCGGCGAACCGCCCGACCGCGGCCGGGCTCGGCGCGACCGCACCGAGGTCGATCGCCGCACTGATCGCATTGGTCAGCAACCGCGCGGTGACGGCGCCGCCCGCGCGCTCCCAATCCGTCTCGCTGCCGTCGCCGACTCCCAGCAACAGGATGCGGTTCACCGCGCCACCGGCACCGACAAACGCTTCGGCAATCGAGCCCGCTTCGCCTTCGAACCGCGCTGCCGCAGCGGCCGCGGCCAGCACTTCGTGACCGGTTCGACCGCCAACCGCTGTGTCGAGCCCGTTCTTTTGCACTGGGATAACCAGTGCATCGGCGACAGGCAGCGTGGCGGCGAACTCGATCTTCATGGACTGCAACCTCAATCAAAAACACGAAATGCGTGCTGGACGCGCCTCTCTAGGCCGCTATTGCGCTCGCTGCAAAGGCGGGCGCCGGCGATTGCGGATCGGCGGCATGGATGCGATACCGGCGGCCCGGCGCATCAGGGACCGTCGCCGGAAAAAGGGTGTTTGGTGATCGTCACGCGTTCCGCATGTCTGGCCGGCTCGGCGATTCTTCTCGCGCTTGCGGCCGCTAATCCGGCTTGCGCGCAGGATCTACAGGACCGCCCGGTCGAACTGCCACCGCCGCCCGAAACGCCGGCATCGACCGATCCCGATCAGGTGCAATTCTCCGCCACCACGCTGCAATACGATACCGACACGGAGATCGTGACGGCGACCGGCGATGTCCGCATGTACCGCACGGGCGACAAATTGCGCGCCGACAAGGTCGTCTGGAATCGCAAGACGGGCAAGGTGACGGCGATCGGCAACATCGCGGTCACCAACCCCCAGGGCGACACCGCCTATGGCGACAAGATCGACCTGACCGATTCGCTCAAGGTCGGCGTCGTCGACAATATGCTCGTCGTGCTAGAACAGGGCGGGCGGCTGGCCGCGGTCAAGGGCGAACGCAGCGAGAGTGGCGTCGTCACCTTGCGCCAGGCCGCCTACACGCCCTGCTCGGTGACCGATTCCGGTGGGTGTCCCAAGGAACCGTCGTGGAAAGTCACCGCGGTCAAGGTCGTCTATCGTCCCGATCGCGAACGCATCTATTTCACCGGCGCGCGCTTCAATCTGTTCGGCTTCGCCACCGTCCCGCTGCCCAAATTGTCGACTCCGGTCGGGAACGGTGCGCAAAGCGGCATTCTCAGCCCGGACATCCGCTACAGCCGCACCAACGGCTTCGAGGTCGGCGTCCCTTATTATTTCCGGCTGGCCGACAATAAAGGCCTGACCATCACGCCGCGCCTGTTCACCAGCGTTGCGCCGATGATCCAGGCCGAATACGAGCAATTGTCGACCAAGGGCGCATTCAAGATCACCGGTTACGCCACGGTGTCGCCGCAGAGCGATCTGCTTGGTACATCGTCGTCGACGCCGATAACGACCCAGAGCGCATTCCGCGGATATCTGGATGGCGTGGCGCGGTACCAGCTCGATCCCAATTGGTCGGTATCGGGCTCGCTGCGTCTGACTACCGACCGAACTTTCCTGCGCCGCTACGAAATCTCCAACGACGACCGGTTGCGCTCGACCTTCAGCGTCGAACGAATCGACGCCAATAGCTATTTCGCGATCAACGGCTGGGCAGTGCAGACGCTGCGGCTATCGACCACGCAGAGTGGGCAGAACATCGTGACCGACCGGCAGGGGCTGCAGCCGATTGCTCTGCCCGAATTCGACTATCGCCGCCGGATCGACGACGTCCTGGGCGGACGTATCAACCTGCAGGTCAATACACTGAGCATCGCGCGGACGGCGGGCCAGGATACCCAGCGTGCCTTTGTCAGCGCGCAATGGGATCTGCGCCGGATCACGCCTTGGGGCCAGGAAGTGACGCTGACCGCCTATCTACGCGGCGACGCGTACAACGCCAGCGACACGGTCGCGACCTCGGTGATCAGTTATCGTGGCGCAAGCGGCTTCCACACGCGAGGGATTGCGGCGCTGGCGCTCGACGTGAAATGGCCGCTGGTCGGCGAGTTCATGGGCGGGACGCAGCGGGTGACGCCGCGCTTCCAGGTCGTCGCCTCGCCGCCCACCGCCAACCTGCTCGTTCCCAACGAAGATGCCCGTGCGGTCGACCTCGAGGATTCCAATCTCTTCGCGCTCAATCGTTTCCCCGGCTACGACCGCTGGGAGGATTCGACGCGCTTCACCTATGGTGTCGACTATTCGCTCGACCTGCCGGGGATCGCGATCAGCGCAACGATCGGCCAGAGCTATCGCCTGTCGAGCCAGCCGACCATCTTTCCGGACGGCACCGGCCTCACCGATCGCTGGTCGGATATCGTCGGGCGCACCGAAGTTCGTATTCGCGACTTCGTGTCGATCGTCCACCGCTACCGACTGGACAAGGACAATTTCGCGATCCGCCGCAACGAGGTCGACGCCACGGTCGGCAATAAGCGTACCTATTTGCTGCTCGGATACCTCCGCCTCAACCGCAACATCAGCCCGACGCTCGAGGATTTGCGCGACAGCGAGGAGCTTCGTGTCGGCGGGCGCGTGGGGTTCGCGCGGTTCTGGTCGATTTTCGGGTCGGCAACGATCGACCTGACCGACAAGAACGAGGACCCTCAGCTGCTGAACGCCGACGGTTTCGACCCGATCCGTCATCGGCTAGGGGTGCAATATGAGGACGATTGCCTCCGCCTCGGCCTCACCTGGCGTCGCGACTATCAAAATACCGGCGACGCCAAGGCGGGTAACAGCTTCCTGTTGACGCTGGCGTTCAAGAATTTGGGTCGCTAAGCATGCGTTCATGCGAAATCGGGCAGGCGTAAATGGTTTGTCGGGTACGCCCGGTTGTTCATGGGGTTTCTTTCAGGTGAAAATTTTCTCGACTTCGGCGCGGATCGCGCTTGCGCTTGGTGCCGGCGCGATGATCGCGTCGAGCGGCGTCGCGATCGCCCAGACCGTACCCGATAGCGGCGTTCCGCAGACCGGCCTGGATATCCCGGAGAACCTCCAGATCTTCGGCAAGCTGGATCCCAACGTTCGCAAGCCGACCGCGATCGTCAACGGCGTGGTGATCACCGGCACCGATGTCGACCAGCGGATGGCGTTGATCATCGCCGCCAATCAGTATCAGCTCAACGACCAGGAGCGCGACCAGCTGCGCCTGATGGTGTTGCGCGGCCTGATCGACGAAGTGCTGCAGATCCAGGAAGCAAAGACCAACGACATCACGGTCACACCCGCGGAGATCGATCAGGCGCTTGGGCGGGTCGCCAAGAACTTCAATCAGCCTCCGGAGAAATTTGGGGCTTATCTGCGCTCGATCGGGTCTTCGGATCGCTCGGTGCGCAAGCAGATCGAAGGTGAGCTCGCCTGGCAACGCTACCTTCGTCGCACGGTCGAACCGCGGGTGAACGTCAGCGACGAGGAAGTGCAGTCGATCCTCGACCGGATGAGCAAGGACAAGGGTACCGAGGAATATCACCTCTACGAAATCTACAAGAGCGCAGGGACCAACCCGCAAGCCGTCGTCGCCTCGATGCAAGCGATGATGCAGGACATGAAGGACGGAAAGCAGACGTTCCGGTACTTCGCCCAGACACAGTCCGAAGCGACGACCGGTCCGAGCGGCGGCGATGACGGCTGGGTCCGCGCCGCGATGCTGCCCAGCGAAATCGCGACCGCCGCGTCGCAGATGCAGCCCGGACAGCTTGCCGGCCCGATCGAGCTTCCGGGTGGGTATGACATCCTGTACCTCGCGGAAAAGCGGCAGGTGCTGGGGATCGATCCGCTCGCAGCCAAGCTCAGCCTGAAGCAGATCAAGATAACGTTCCCGGCCGGGACCACCCAGGAGCAAGCGCAAAGCCGCGCCGCCGAATTCGCCAAGGCGACCCAGGCGATCAACGGCTGTGGCGCCGCCAACCAGGCGGCGGCGGGCATGGGTGCGGAAATCGTCGACAACGATTCGCTGACGGTGCGCGATTTGCCGCAGGCCTTGCAGCAAATGGTTCTGAGCATGCAGATCGGCCAGGCGACGCCGCCGTTCGGATCGCCGACCGAGGGTGTCAGCGTTCTCGTGCTGTGCGGACGCGACGACGCCAAGGCGCCGACGCTGCCCAACGCGGCCGACCTGCAATATCAGATGGAACAGGAACGCGTGAACAAGCGCGCGCAGAAGATCCTGCGCGACCTCAGGCGCGACGCCATCGTCGAGTATCGTTGAGCGCTGAGATGACCGCCCTCCCCCCGCTGGCAGTCGCGATGGGCGACCCTGCCGGGGTCGGTCCGGAGATCATTGCCAAGGCCTGGGCGCGCCGGCGCGAGGAGCGATTGCTGCCGTTTTTCGCGGTGGGTGACGTTCGTGCGATCGCTCGGGTCTGGGACGGCCCGGTCGTGCACATCGATTCGCCGAGCGGCGCGTTCGCGGCTTTCGACGATGCCTTGCCCGTGCTGGCGGTCGAAAATGCCGGAGAGATCGTTCCCGGCCGCCCGGATCTGGAGGGCGCGCGCTGCGCGCTGCATTCGCTCGAACTGGCGACCGGGCTGACCCGGTCCGGCGCCGCCAGCGCCTTGGTCACGGGACCGGTGTCGAAGGCGCAGCTCTATCAGATCGGGTTTACTCATCCCGGCCAGACCGAGTTCGTCGCCGAACGTGTCGGCGTCGCCGCCAACGCGACCGTGATGATGCTTGCAGGCCCGACCTTGCGCGTCGTGCCGGCGACGACGCACGTCGCGCTCAGCCGAGTGCCGGGGCTGATCACTACAGGCCTGCTCGTGGCGAAAGCGCTGGTCACGGCCCGTGCGCTGGTGCGCGACTTTGGCATCGCCAGTCCGAGGCTGGCTTTTGCCGGCCTCAATCCCCATGCCGGCGAACAGGGTGCTATCGGTCGCGAGGAAATCGATGTGATCATCCCCGCGATCGAAACGCTGATCGCGCAGGGAATCGACGCAACTGGACCGATGGCCGCCGACACCATGTTCCACGGGCGGGCCCGGGCGACCTATGACGCGGCAATCTGCTGCTATCACGACCAGGCGCTGGTGCCACTCAAGACGCTGCATTTCGACGAAGGCGTCAACATCACGCTTGGCTTGCCGATCGTGCGGACTTCACCCGATCACGGCACGGCGTTCGGCATTGCCGGCCAGGACCGCGCCGAACCGGGCGCGATGATTGCCGCCCTCCGCCTCGCCGCCGAAGCCGCCCAGCGCCGCGCCGACGCGCTCGTCGCGGCGTGACTCCCAACCTTCCGCCGCTGCGCGAGGTCATCGCGCGCCATGGCCTGTCGGCGTCCAAGGCTCTTGGCCAGAATTTCCTGTTCGACGGCCAGTTGCTAGCGCGGATCGCGGCAATCCCCGGCGACCTGACCGATGCCGAAATACTCGAAGTGGGGCCCGGGCCAGGCGGCCTGACTCGCGCGCTGCTCGCCGCAGGCGCCTGCGTCACGGCGATCGAACGCGACCGGCGCTGCCTGCCCGCGCTCGCCGAACTCGAAGCCGCTTATCCGGACAAGCTCAGGGTGATCGAGGGCGATGCGCTCGAGGTCGACGCGCAGGCACTGTTCACGGGCCGGCCGCATATCGTCTCCAACCTGCCCTACAATGTCGGCACCGCTTTGCTCGTCCGCTGGCTGTCGACCGATTGGCAGCCTTGGTGGCAAAGCCTGACGTTGATGTTCCAGCGCGAGGTGGCCGAGCGCATCGTCGCCACTACCGACAACGACGCTTATGGCCGGCTGGCCGTGCTCGCGCAGTGGCGGTCGTCGGCGCGGATCGCGATGAACGTCCATCGCTCGGCGTTTACGCCGCCGCCCAAGGTGATGTCCGCGGTCGTGCATATCGTGCCCAGTGAGCAGCCCGACGGTGTGGAGTTCGCCAAGCTCGAACACCTGACCGCTGCGGCGTTCGGGCAGCGCCGGAAGATGTTGCGACAGAGTCTGAAAGGCGTCCCCGGGGCATTGGAAGCACTCGAGAAAGTCGGCATCGACCCAGCACGCCGGGCGGAGACGGTATCGGTCGGAGAGTTCATCGCGCTCGCGCGGTGCCTTTCCTGAACAACGCTGGAAACCCTCTCCCGCCTGCGGGAGAGGGAGGGGCCCGCCGCCGAAAGGCGGTGGGAGGGTGAGGGTCTTCTTTCTTCTTCTGTCTCGGCACACGCTTGGAAGAAGAAAGAAGACCCTCACCCAAACCCTCTCCCGCTTGCGGGAGAGGGCTTTTAAGCCCTACTTCTTCTCCGCGTCCGGTTTGTCGGGAACCTTGGTCGCGACCTCCACGCTCGGCGGCGGCCCCTTTGCGATGGCCGAGGCCAAGGTCGTCGCCTCGGGGCACGGCTTCTTCCCGCACAAGGTCTTGATCCGCGTCAGATTCTCGCGTGCGGCTTCCATGGCCCCCTTGGCGACCAAAGCCTCGCCCTGACCCCGCAATGCGGTCACGTCATTGGGTTCGATCGTCAGCGCCTCGCGATACAGGCGGATCGCCTTCCCAGGCAGACCCTGACGCGTCGCGACGGTCGCGAGTTCCAGGAAAGCGGCGCGGTTGCGCGGGTCGACCGCCAGCGCGGTCTCGATCAGGTCGGTCGCGCCATCGAGATTCCCCGATGCGGCCGCGGCGCGACCCTGCGTCAGCAAGGCCATCGACCGCGGGTCGATCTGCGCATCGGCACGCTGGCCTTGCAAGGAAGTCGAAACGCTCAATCCCGCCAAAGCGATTGCGAGCGCTACGGGCGAAAAACGCATGATCGTCTCCACACGGGGCACAATACTATCGGCTAGCATGGCCGGATCAGGCGCGCGACAAAAAAGCCGTCGGTCGCGTCGTGCGCCGGGGTGAGCCGTTTGCCGGCGCCGCGGGCGCGCCCCTGGTCGATTGGCGTCTCGGTCGTCCAGCCGGGATGGCCGGCGAGGAAGCGATCGACCTGCCCTGCCCCTTCCTCATCGAGCAGCGAGCAGACGACATAGACCAGCGCGCCACCGGGGCGTACCAGGGTAGCGCCGAGATCGAGCAACCGGGATTGCGTCGTGGCTAGGCGGGCGATCCGCGGCGGGCTCAGCCGCCAGCGCGCTTCCGGATTGCGCCGCCACGTCCCCGTCCCCGAACAGGGCGCGTCGATCAGCACGACATCGGCGCGATCTTTCCAGTCCTCCAGCGCAGCAGCCTCGCGGTCGCCGTCGAGCAGTCGCGTCTCGATGATCGTCGCGCCGGCCCGTTCGGCCCGTGGCGATAACCGCGACAGCCGCGCGCGATCGACATCGCTCGCCAGCACGATCCCGCGATTGTCCATCGTCGCCGCCAATGCCAGTGCCTTGCCGCCCGCGCCGGCGCACAGATCGATCACTTGCATGCCGGCTTCCGCGCGCGCGGCCGCGGCGACCATCTGGCTGCCGACATCCTGGATTTCGATCAGGCCGTCCTGCCAGGCCGGCATCTGATCGACCATGGTCCCGGTCGGCAGCCGCAACGCATCGGGCGCGCCGTCGACCAGATCTGCCTCGGCAAACTGGTCGGCCAGTTCGGCCGCCGTCGTCCGCAACCGATTGACGCGCAGATCCAATGGTGCGCGATCGATCAGACTGTCGATGTCGGCTTGATCCAGCCCTGATTCCGCCAGGCGCCGGCCCAGCCAGCCCGGCACGCGCGCTTCGACCGCGCGCGGTTCGTCGGGATCGATCGCCGGCGGGGCATGCGCCGAGCCATCGAACAGCGCCGCGACTGCCGGGTCGATATCGGCGAGAGCAACCATCGCCGCGCGTCCCGAGGTGGGCGGCTCGCCGAAACGGCGAATGGCGTCATAGACCAGCTCGCGCACCGCGCGGCGATCCTTCGATCCGGCATAGCGCCGCGTCGCGAAATAGCGGGCGATCAGCGTATCCGCGGCCGCACCGCCTTCGCGCGCGGCGGCGATGACGGCATCGAGCAACTCGATCGCCGCCGCCAGGCGTGCACCCGGCGTCATCGCGTCGGGTAGTTCGGCGCCTCGCGCGTGATCGTCACGTCGTGGACATGGCTCTCCTGTAGCCCCGCGCCGGTGATCTGGACGAATTGCGCGCGCTTCTGGAGGTCGGCGATCGTGCGCGACCCGGTATAGCCCATCGCCGCGCGAATGCCGCCGACCAGCTGATGGATGACGTCGCGTGCCGGCCCCTTGAACGCGACCTGACCCTCGATCCCTTCGGGCACCAGCTTCATCTGGTCCTTGATGTCGCCCTGGAAATAGCGATCGGCCGATCCCCGTCCCATCGCGCCGACGGAGCCCATGCCGCGATAGGATTTGTACGCGCGCCCCTGGTAGAGGAAGGTATCGCCCGGCGCTTCTTCGGTACCGGCGAGCAAAGATCCGATCATGCAGGTCGATGCGCCCGCCGCCAGCGCCTTGGCCATGTCGCCCGAAGTACGAATGCCGCCATCGGCGATCACCGGGACGCCCGCTTTGGCGCCTTCCTCGGCGCAATCCATGACCGCGGTCAGCTGCGGTACGCCGACGCCGGCGACCACGCGCGTGGTGCAGATCGATCCCGGACCGATCCCCACCTTGATCCCGTCCGCGCCGGCATCGATCAGCGCGCGGGTCGCTTCGGCGGTCGCGACATTGCCCGCAATCACCTGGACCGAGTTGGACAGCTTCTTCACGCGCTCGACCGCGCGCGCGACATCCTTGTTGTGGCCATGCGCGGTGTCGATCACCACCAGATCGAGTTCGGCATCGACCAGCGCGGCTGTCCGCTCGAACCCCTTGTCGCCGACCGTGGTCGCGGCGGCGACGCGCAGCCGGCCCGCTTCGTCCTTGGTCGCGTTGGGATAGGTGACTGCCTTTTCGATGTCCTTCACGGTGATCAGCCCGACGCACTTATAGTCGTCGTCGACCACCAGCAGCTTTTCGATCCGGCGCTGATGAAGCAGATGGCGCGCCTCTTCGTGCCGAACGCCGATCGACGCCGTCGCCAGATTGTCCTTCGTCATCAGCTCGGACACCGGCTGCTTGGGATTGCCGGCGAAACGCACGTCGCGGTTGGTCAGGATGCCGACCAGCTTGCCGTCGGTCTCGGTGACCGGAATGCCGCTGATGCGGTGATGCGCCATCAGCGCCTGCGCATCGGCGAGCGTCGCATCCGGCGCGATCGTGATCGGATTGACGACCATGCCGCTTTCGAACCGCTTGACCGCGCGAACCGCGGCGACCTGCTCGTCGACCGACAGATTGCGGTGAAGCACCCCGATCCCGCCGAGCTGCGCCATGACGATCGCCATATCGGCTTCGGTCACGGTATCCATCGCCGAAGACAGGATCGGGATCGATAATGCGATGCCGCGGGTCAGCCGCGTCGCGGTATTGGCCTCGCTCGGCAGCACCTCGGACTCGGCTGGTACGAGCAATACGTCGTCAAAGGTCAGGCCGAGCCGGATATTCATGGGGAGCGCCAATCTCTCGAATCGCAGGTTGGCGGTCCATGTAAACGCGACCCGCCGGATTAGCTAGGGGCGCGGAGAGCTAGTCGCATTTCGCTATATTGGCGCCCACGATCTGCTAGTATCGCAACGAGTTCGGCGTTGGCCGAAGGGGCTTTTGGGGGAGCGCTGATGGGTGCCATTATCGGATTGCTGGTCGCGGTCGTCGTGCTGATTTACATTCTCAGCGCGATCAAGGTCGTACGGCAAGGCTATCAATATACCGTCGAGCGCTTCGGCAAGTTCACTTATGTGGCGCAACCGGGCCTGACCTTCATCACGCCGATGTTCGATCGCATCGGCCGGCGCGTGAACATGATGGAGCAGGTGCTCGACATTCCCGGCCAGGAGATCATCACCAAGGACAATGCGATGGTCGCGGTCGACGGCGTGGTGTTCTTCCAGGTGCTCGACGCGGCGAAGGCAGCCTATGAAGTCAGCGACCTCTATGTCGCGATCATGCAGCTGGCGACCACCAATCTGCGCACCGTGATGGGATCGATGGACCTCGACGAATTGCTGTCGAAGCGCGACGAGATCAACGCGCGGCTACTCTCGGTGGTCGATCACGCGACCGAGGCCTGGGGCGTGAAGATCACGCGCGTAGAGTTGAAGGACATTCGCCCGCCCGCCGACATCGTCAACGCGATGACTCGCCAGATGAAGGCCGAGCGCGAGAAGCGGGCGACGATCCTAGAGTCCGAAGCTGCCCGTCAGAACGAAATCAACCGCGCCGAGGGTCAGAAGCAGGCGCAGATCCTCGAGGCCGAGGGCCGCAAGGAAGCGGCATTCCGCGACGCCGAGGCGCGCGAGCGCTCCGCCCAGGCCGAGGCCACCGCGACCAAGGCAGTGTCGGACGCGATCGAGGGCGGCAGCACCCAGGCGATCAACTATTTCATCGCGCAGAAATATGTCGAGGCGATCGGGCTGTTCGCCACCTCGCCCAATGCCAAGACTATCCTGTTCCCGGTCGAAGCGACGCAATTGATGGGCACGTTGGGCGGCATCGGCGAGCTGGCGCGCGACGCGCTGGGCGGTGGCGACGGCTCGCCGGGCAATGTCTCGGCACCGCGGACACGATAGGAAGAGATCATGACGCTGTTCGGATTGGAGTGGAGCCTGGGCGCCTTGTGGCTCGCCGGGGCGCTTGCGCTGGCGATCGCGGAACTGATCGCGCCGGGATTCTTCATGATCTTCATCGCCGCCGGTGCGGCGCTGACCGGATTCGTCGTCCTGGCGATTCCGGGGCTGGGCTGGATCGCGCAGGCCCTGTTGTTCGCGGCGTTCAGCGCGGCCGCCGTGGCCGTGGGCCGGCGATGGTATCATCGCAGCCCATCGACCGCGTCGTCGCACGGACTGAACGACCGCACCGCCAAGCTGATCGGCAAGACCGTCGAGGTGTGCGAGGCGATCGTCGCAGGCGAAGGTCGCGTCAAGGTAGGCGACGGCGCCTGGAGCGCCGCGGGCCCCGACGCGCCCGCCGGGGCGCTCGTGCGGATCACGGGCGCCACCGGGAACGTGCTGCTGGTCGAGCCGGCTTAGGGTCTGTCCCCGCCCCTGGCCCGAGGCGGTCAGGCCTTGTTGCCGCCGCCAAACAGGCTCGAGGCAAAACCGCCGAGCTGACCCAGGATACCCGAATTCTCGCCGCTATTGATCAAGGTGGCGAACTGACCGAGCGAGCCTTCGCCGCCGATATGGCCGACGATCTGGCTCAGCACGTCGGAGCCCAGGCCGGTGGATGCCGCCGCGCCTTCGACCGTATCGCCGGGCGCCGTATGCGATTGCGCCAGCGCCATGATTGCGCTCTCCGCCTGTTCGGGCGTGATCCCGACCTTGGCGGCGAGGTTCTGGACGTCGGCGTTCGAACTTACTTGCGAGAGAATGCCATCGAGCAACGACATGGAACTTCCTTTCACTAGGCCGGAGCCGAACGACTCCAGCTTTCCGTCAGATACGCGGTTGCGGTCGGGTCAGGAAGCCAGATCGGGAGGCAAATAGCCGAGCCGGGCCTGCACCGAGAACAAGCGCTCGCGCGAATAGAGCGTGAGTGCCCAGTCGCGCCGTCCCTCTGGCGCGGCAAGGAGCGCATTGACCTTTGCCGCCAATGGCAAGTCGCCGCGCATCGACGCGAGGAAGCGCCGTATCGCCGCAACATAAGTCAGCGTGATCGTGTGGTGATACCCCTGCGTCGCGTCGTTCACCCCGCCGACCGCCTCGTTATAGCCGGAGATGATCGCGGGCAGATCGCGCTCGACCGCGATATCGGGCCGCTCGGTGAGCAGCCACAGGCACGCGGCAAGGTGCGCTTCGTGCGTCCACTCTGCCTTGGGTAAGGTGCGTGCCAGCAACCCCTCCCCCACATGGCGGACGGCGGCGTCATCGGCGAAGAAACGGATCTCATGGTCGGTCATCGGTCGGGCTTCCTTGGGAGAGGCCCGACCTGATGCCGAGCCCTATTCTGCGGTGGCGGGCGTTCGGGGCGCTGATTGTCGCACCCCTTCGTCGACATGATCCGCGAATTGCGCGAAATTCTCGACGAACAGATCGACCAGCTTTGCGGCCATCGCGTCGTATTCGGCCTTGTTCGCCCAGGTCTCGCGCGGATCGAGGATCGCGCTGTCGACACCCGGCACCGCGACCGGCACCTGGAACCCGAAATTGGGATCGGTGCGGAACTCGGCGTCGTTCAGGCTGCCGTCGAGCGCCGCGTTGAGCAACGCGCGCGTCGCCTTGATCGGCATGCGCTTGCCGACGCCGTATTTGCCCCCGGTCCAGCCGGTATTGACCAGCCAGCAATCGACCCCGCCTTTGGCGATCCGCTCCTTGAGCAAATTGCCATAGACCGACGGGTGGCGCGGCATGAACGGCGCGCCGAAACAGGTCGAAAAGGTCGCCTCGGGCTCGGTCACGCCGATCTCGGTGCCGGCGACCTTGGCGGTATAGCCCGACAGGAAGTGGTACATCGCCTGGTCGGGCGTGAGCTTGGCGATCGGCGGCAGCACGCCGAACGCGTCGGCGGTCAGCATCACGATGTTGCGCGGCACCGGCCCCATATTGGCAGCCGAGGCATTGGGAATGAAGTCGATCGGATAGGCGCCGCGCGAATTCTCGGCCAGGCTGTTGTCGTCGAGATCGAGGACCCGCGTCTCCGGGTCCATCACGACATTTTCGAGCACCGTGCCGAAGCGCTTTGTCGTCGCGTAGATCTCCGGCTCGGCCTCCGCCGACAGACGGATCATCTTGGCGTAGCAACCGCCTTCGAAATTGAACACCGCATCATCCGACCAGCCGTGCTCGTCATCGCCGATCAACGTGCGGCTGGCGTCCGCCGACAAGGTTGTCTTGCCGGTGCCCGACAGGCCGAAGAACACCGCCGAGCCGCCCTCCGGTCCGATATTGGCCGAGCAGTGCATCGGCATGATGCCCTTGACCGGCAACAAATAGTTCAACAGCCCGAACACCGACTTCTTCATCTCGCCGGCATATTCGGTGCCGCCGATCAGGATCAATTTCTCGCTGAAATTGACCGCGATCACCGTCTCGCTGCGGCAGCCATGGCGCGCGGGATCGGCGCGGAAGCTCGGCAAGTCGATGATCGTATAGTCGGCAGCGAAATGCGCGAGATCGTGCGCCGATGGGCGGACCAGCATCGTGCGGATGAACAGGCTGTGCCAGGCATATTGCGTGATGACGCGCACACTGACGCGGTTCGACACCTCCGAACCGCCGAACAGGTCCTGGACGAACAACGTATCCCGGTTCGCCAGCTCGGCGAAAAAGTCGGCCTTGAGCGCGGCGAACGCCTCGGGGCTCATCGCCTTGTTGGTCTTGCCCCACCAGACGGTCGAGTCGGTCTCGGCATCGCGGACGATGAACTTGTCCTGCGCCGATCGCCCGGTGTGGCGGCCGGTGGCGACGACCAAGGGTCCGTCGGCCGCGAGATGACCTTCGCCACGAGCGATGGCCTGCTCGACGAGCGGCGCGGTTTCCAGATTCCAATAAAGCCTGGCTGCGGTGGCAATGCCCTGCGCGTCCAGCCCCTGGGCGGGGACTCGATCGATCATTCTTCCTCCGATATCGTCGTCGCGGGCTATTCCCGCATACGTATGCATCCTCGTTATCCGGGGCGCATAGAACCGCGTCGCGCGCCCGTCAAATGGACCAATGGTTTACCGGCGCAAAGGTTTGCATTCTGGTTAATTTCAGCGACACGTGCAATAACCCCTAATTACCGCTCCTTCGGCTTGGGCCCCCGCTTGGCCGGCGCAAGAACCAGCCCGGTCTGCGCCTCCATACCCGCCAGCCATTCTTTCGATCCGACCGGGCGACCCACGCTCTCGGCCTTGCGCAGCGCGGCATAGCCCATCGCCTCGTCGAACGCTTCGCCCAGGAACGTGGTGAAGTTGCCCACCCGCTCCAGCGCCGGCGCCACGTCGACAAGATCGTCGCCCTCCCCCGCGATCAGCGCGCGGGTGCTCGACCAGCGCCAATCCTCTGCCCGCGCGACCAAGCGTGCCCTGACCGGATTGAGCGCGACATAGCGCAGCGCGCTCACCAGATGCGCCTCGTCCATCGCCACCGAGCTGAACCGCCCCTGCCACAGATGCCCAGTCACCCTCAGGCGGGCGTTGATGTATCCGGTATAGTGGCGGTGGACATAGCGGAACGTCCGGCGCAGCCCGTCCTCGTCGCTCGGCACCGCGACGATGTGCACGTGGTTCGGCATCAGGCAATAGGACCAGATCGCCACGCCAGACCGCGCGGCCGCGTCGGACAGCAGGTCGAGGTAGAGTTCGTAGTCGCCGTCCTCGAAGAACACTTGCTCGCGGCGATTGCCGCGCTGGGTCACATGGTGCGGGATGCCGGGAAGCACGATGCGCGGGAGGCGGGTCATCGGATGAAGCTAGCTTCGCCTGGAATGAAGTAAAGGGGTTATTGCACGTGTCACTGTAATTGCACTGTAATTGCGTAATTGGTAATTGCCGTTCCACCCCGGCCGCATGCCGCTTGAGCGTAGACGCCACCACGTCGGGATCGGTCGCACAGACCCCACGCCACACGACCGCGCCTTCGCCATCCAGCACGCAAATGTGCGTGGTCTTGTCCCCAACATCCAATGCTGCGAAAATCTTCATCGGTCATCCTCCCGCCTGGAGCACCTGCCTGGGCGACTCCGCATATGCAGGAGGATGGCTACCTCAATTACGCCACGTCACCGTAATTCTAATTCCGTAATTCAATTCAATTCGTAATTCAATTCTCAGACTCACAATTAGTGCACTGCGATCGCGACCTACAGTCTTGTGCCAAAAATTAGCAGGAACGCCCCCAAAACGAAAAAAATAACGAAAGCAATGCCAAAGCGGCGGCAAGATTTTAATGCCACCCCGCCTGGGTAGTGCTCCTTGTATTTCGCCATTACATAGAAACCGCTGAAAGGCGGTACGATTTTTCCGAGGACACCGATCTTCTGTAGGGCCTTTACCATAGAATAGAAATGATAGTTCGCGGCAATCATGCAACCTGCGGCGACGGCGAGGAGGACACCGGTGGCGGAAAGCTGCAGCGTTAGCGGCATGGCGCCCTCAGGCTCATCATCACATCGTCCATAGCCGAGGCGGCCGGCGCCCTACCTAATTGGAGTGGTTGCGAATAATAGGTAGTGTTGACGTTGCCCGTGAACGCTCCAATGCCGACCAGTTCACCAATGTTAGCACCCAGTGTCACGTTGGCGACAGTAACGCCGCGTCCGCTGGGCACAAGACCACTAAGCCCACGCCCGCCGCCCGTAGCGTTATTGCCAGACGCGAGTGAGCCACCTATCAGCGGGCCGCTACGGGCAGCGCCCGGGAAGCCTTTAGAATAGTTGGAATTACGGTGACGCCTGCAACAACCCCTTTATTCGGCACCTGACCCCAGCAACTTCGCCGCGTCCCTGGGCGGCGCGTTCGACGAGGCGACCAGCTACCCGCACCGCGCCAGACTGAGAGCTCGATCGTCGGATCGGACCGGATCGACAGAGCGGCTGGCGAATATGGAAGCGCGCGCCGGACTCGTATATGCGCCCGTCAAATGGGCCAATGGTTTACCGGCGCAAAGGTTTCGCCTAGGCGTTACCGGACCATGATATCGGATATGCCCGGACGATGACGGCCACCATCGCGCTCGTCGACGATGATCGCAACATCCTGACCTCGGTGTCGATCGCGCTTCAGGCCGAGGGGTTTCTGACCCGGGTCTATTCGGATGGCGAGACGGCGCTGAAGGCGCTGGTCGACAATCCGCCCGACCTGGCCATCTTCGACGTGAAGATGCCGCGGATGGACGGGTTGGAGCTGTTACGGCGGCTGCGCGAGAAGAACCAGATTCCGGTCATCTTCCTGACCAGCAAGGATGACGAGCTCGACGAGGCGCTCGGGCTCGCCATGGGCGCGGACGATTATATCGCCAAGCCGTTCAGCCAGCGGCTGTTGATCGCGCGCATCCGCGCGATCCTGCGCCGTACCGAATTGAGCCATGCCAGCGCCGGCGGCGACGAGGCTCCCGCCGAAACCGCGATCGACCGCGGCCGGCTGCAGATGGACCCGGCGCGACATCGCGTGACCTGGGCCGGCGACAATGTGACGTTGACCGTGACCGAATTCCTGATCCTCGAGGCGCTTGCGCAGCGGCCGGGCGTGGTCAAGACGCGCAACCAGCTGATGGATGCGGCGTATCAGGACGACATCTATGTCGACGACCGCACGATCGACAGCCATATCAAGCGCGTCCGGCGCAAGTTCCGCGAGGTCGATGCCGAATTCGATGCGATCGAAACGCTCTATGGCGCCGGCTACCGCTTCTCGGAGGAGTGAGGCGGAGGGTGAAGGCCGCGACCTGACGCTCAAATGGTCGGGTCGGATTTCGCTCACCGCGCGCATTCTCGCGCTCAATATCTTCGCGCTGGCGTTGCTCGCGGGCGGCTTCTTCTATCTCGATTCGTACCGGACGCGGATCCTCGACAACCGCACCGCCCAGGCGAGCCGCGAGGCGCGGCTGATCGCGGCGGCGATGGCGTCGACGCCGTCCGATCACCGCAACGATTTGGCGCTGCGCCTCGCCCGCGATACCGACACGCGCATTAGGCTGTTCGCCGCCGACGGTAGGCCGGTCGCCGATACCCGCGCGATGGGGCTGCATAATTTCGTGCTGATCGACCCGGACAAGGAAGGTTGGGGGTTGCAGGCGGCGCGCTTTCTGGATGCGGTGATCGATACCGTGGTCAACGCCCCGCGCGCGCCGCTCTATCGCGAGCGCAAGGCCGGCAACGAATGGCCCGACGTCCGCACCGCGCGCACCACCCAGGTCGCGCCGGCAACCGTGTGGCGTGCGCCCGACCGCACGCCCGTCATCACCGCGGCGGCGGGCCTGGGCGATGGCGAGGTCGTGATGACGACGGTCAACGCCCGCGAGGTGACCCAGACGGTACGCCTCGAACGGTTCCGGTTGGGGGTCGTGCTGGCGATCGTCACCCTGGTGTCGATCTTCCTCTCGCTGTTCCTGGCGCGGACGATCGTGCGGCCGCTCCGCCGATTGTCGCGCGCCGCGGTCCGCGTCCGGCTGGGACGCGCGCGCGAGGTCGTCGTCCCGCGCCTGCCGTCGCGCCGCGACGAGATCGGCAGCCTCGCCCGCGCGCTGAGCGACATGAGCCAGGCGCTGCGCGCGCGGATCGACGCTACCGAAGCATTCGCCGCCGACGTCACCCACGAAATGAAGAACCCCCTCGCCTCGCTGCGATCGGCGGTCGACGGGCTGGCGAACGTCAGGGACCCGGCGCTGCAGGAGCGGTTGCTGGCGATCGTGCGCGACGACGTCCACCGGCTCGACCGGCTGATCACCGACATTTCGGAAGCGTCCCGGCTCGATGCCCAGCTCAGCCGCGCCAAATTCGACGCGGTCGACGTGCTGGCGATGCTCGCCGCGCTGATCGAGCAGCGCGGCACGCGCGGGATCGAACGCAATGTGCGCATCCGTTTCGACAATCGCGTGCGCGGCAGGGCGTTGGTGATGGGCGAAGGCGCGCGGCTGGAACGCGTGTTCGAGAATCTGTTCGACAATGCCGTATCTTTCTCCCCCGACAATGGCCTGATCACGGTTGCCGCGACCCTGGCCGACGACGATCTGGTGATCCGGGTCGAGGACGAGGGTCCCGGTGTCCCCGAAGAATCGCGCGAAGCGGTGTTTCGGCGTTTTCAGTCGATCCGGCCGGAAAATGAGGAATTCGGCAAGCATTCCGGGCTAGGTCTCGCCATTGCGCGGACGATCGTCGAGGGGCATCAGGGCATCATCGCGGTCGAATCGCGTGAAGACCGTCTGAGTGGGGCCAGATTCGTCGTCCGGCTGCCGCTCGCTCCAGGCTAGGGAGGCAGCCATCGCGACCGCGCTCTCGTTTGAAACACTCCATGTCTCCAGCGTCGCCATCGATGGGCGCGCGGTGTTGATCGAAGGCGAATCGGGGGCCGGCAAGTCCGACCTCGCGCTACGCCTGATCGATCGCGGCGCCGCGCTGATCAGCGACGATTACACTTTGCTCCAACGCGCCGGGCGCGACCTGATCGCGTCGCCACCCGACACGATCGCCGGCAAGATCGAGGTGCGCGGCCTGGGCGTTCTCCAGATGCCTCATGTCGAGAAAATCCCGGTGGCGCTGCTCATTCGCCTGACCGATGCACCCGAGCGGTTGCCGCTGGCGGATGAAGTCCGCCGCATCGCCGGACTCGACATTCGCGAGGTCGCGGTCGATCCGCACACCGCCTCGGCGCCGATCAAGGTCGAATTGGCGTTGCGACATCTGGTCGGCGCGAAGGCGTGACTCGCGCCAAGGAGATCCTGCTCGTCACCGGATTGTCGGGTGCCGGCAAGTCGACCGTGCTCAAGACGCTCGAGGATCTCGGCTGGGAAACCGTCGACAATCTGCCGCTACGGCTGCTCGACCGGCTATTGAGCACGCCCTTGTCGGAAAGCACCGAGAGCGATTCGCCGCTGGCGGTCGGAATCGGCGCAAGGACGCGCGACTTCGACCCCGACAGCATCGTCAAGCGCATCAAGAAGCTGCGCGCCGAGCATGGCTATGACATCGGTACTTTGTTCCTCGATTGCGGCGGCGCCGAACTCGAGCGGCGTTACGCCGAGACGCGCCGGCGCCATCCGCTCGCGCTCGATCGCCCGGCGAGTGACGGCATCGCGCGCGAACGCGAGTTGCTCGCCCCGCTGCGGCGCTGGGCCAACCGATTGATCGACACGACCGATTTGTCGTCGAACGAGCTGGCGCAACAGGTGCGTACGACGTTCGGCGGCGACGGTCTGGGCGAGCCGACTTTGTCGGTCATGTCGTTCGGCTATGCCCGTGGCATTCCGCGCAATGCCGATCTGGTGTTCGACATGCGATTCCTGCGCAACCCGCATTGGGACGAGAAATTGCGCCCCGGAACGGGACTCGACGCCGATGTGGCGGCCTATGTCGCGGCGGATCCGGCCTATGGTGACGCCATGAAGCAGATCGAGGATCTGCTGCTGCTGCTTCTCCCGCGGTACCGGGCAGAGGGAAAAGCCTATGTTACCATAGCCTTCGGCTGCACCGGCGGGCGTCACCGGTCGGTTCATGTCACGGAACGGGTCGCGAAGCGGTTGCGCGACGCCGGGTTTTCGCCCACGGTCGCGCATCGAGATCTGGGGGCGGCACCGCAGGACTCCTTGGAGGGTGCGCCGCGGACGGGTTTGGGATAGTAAGCAACGCATGATTGGCCTGGTTTTGGTGACGCACGGACGGCTCGCGTCCGAGTTCGTGACCGCAATGGAACATGTCGTGGGTCCGCAGGAGCGCGTCGAAGCGATCGCGATCGGCCCTGACGACGATATGGAAGCGCGCCGCGCCGATATCGCCGCGGCGATCGGTAAGGTCGACGATGGCAAGGGCGTGATCGTCCTCACCGACTTGTTCGGCGGCACGCCGTCGAACCTCGCAATCTCGCTGCTCGAACGGGGACGGGTCGAAGTGATCGCGGGAATCAACCTGCCGATGCTGATTCGCCTGGCTTCGGCGCGCAAGTCGATGAAAGTCGTGGACGCGGTGATCGCCGCGCGCGAGGCAGGCCGGAAATATATCGCGGTGGCATCCGAGGCGCTCGGCGAGGCCGCTGCCTGATGCCGGCGATCAGCCGCACGGTGCAAATCGTCAACAAGCGCGGCCTGCATGCGCGGGCATCGGCCAAGTTCGTCACCCTCGCCTCGACCCAGTCGGTCGAGATCCAGGTGGTGAAGGATGGTCCCGCCGTCACCGGCACCTCGATCATGGGCCTGATGATGCTGGGTGCGGCGATGGGCGACACGATCACGATCAGCGCCGATGGCGACGGCGCGGAGAGCGCGGTCGGCGCGCTGTGCGAGTTGGTCGAGGCCAAGTTCGGCGAGGACTGAGCCCCTCCCCAATCCGTCATGCCAGCGAAAGCTGGTATCTCGTGAGGGGAGAATACTGCTTGAGACCCCAGCGTTCGCTGGGGTGACGGTTGGGGCTTTCGCTGGGGGTCGGCTACGGCTGCCGCTCTGACCGCTACAGCTTCCGCTTGGGTGATGGGTTCGCTAGGAACCCATCATGCCGCGCGAGATCACCGCTTTTTCCAACACCCTGGTCAAGCGGGTCCGCAGCCTGCGCGACAAGAAGCATCGCAAGGCAGAGGGGCTATTCCTGGCCGAGGGACTGCGCATCCTGACCGAGGCGCGCGAAGCGGGGCGCCTGCCTGAGTATCTGTTCTTCGCCGCCGACAGCGCGAGGCATGCGCTGGTCCTCGCCTTGGTCGATGCCGTCGAAGCCGCCGGTGGCGAAGCCATCCAGACTAGTCACGACATCCTCTCCAAATTGTCGGGCAAGGACAATCCGCAGACAGTGGTCGGCGTCTTCCCCGAATTCACCACGCCGCTCGCTGCGCTCGACCGTTCGACCTCGCCGATCTGGCTGGTCGCGGAGCGGCTGCGCGATCCCGGCAATCTTGGCACCATATTGCGCACTGGCGACGCGGTCGGCGCCGGCGGACTGATCCTGGTCGACGATTGCGTCGATCCCTTTTCGGTCGAAGCGGTGCGCGCGAGCATGGGGGCGCTGTTCACGGTGCCGATCGCCCAGGCGCGCTGGGACGAGTTCCTGCCCTGGTTGCGCTCGGGTCCGGGGCAACTCGTCGGGCTCAGTCTGCAGACCAATCAGGATTATCGCAGCGCGAGCTACCAGGCGCCGACCTTCCTGCTGACCGGCAACGAGGCGCAAGGGTTGCCCGACGTTTATGAGGCGGAATGCGACTTGCTGGTCAAATTGCCGATGTTGGGCAAGGCCGACAGCCTGAACGCCGCCGTGGCGACCGCGGTGATGGCGTATGAGGTGCTCGCCCAACATCGTCGCTGAATATGGCCGACATGGCCGGTTCAGCTGGATTGGGCTATGAGCCCGAGCAAAGGAGAGATGCCATGAAGCTCGCCGCGACCCTCGCCCTGCCCGCGCTGTTCCTCGCTTTGCCCGCCTCGGCCAGGACCGAGACTTATCGCGCCGTCGGCACCGAACCCGGCTGGACGCTGACCATCGAACGCGGCTGGATCACCTATGTCGGCGATTATGGAAAGACCCGGATCAGGGTCAAGGCGCCCACGGCACGGCCCAGTTTCAATGGACGGCGCTATGTCACGCGGCGGATCGTCGTCGATATTACCCGCGCGCCGTGCAGCGACGGGATGAGCGACCGCAAATTTCCCGATCGGGTCACCGTCACGATCGGCCGGCGTGGCATCAAGGGCTGTGGCGGCGATCCCGCGCTGGACACCGCCGCGCTCGACGGGTCGCACTGGACGATTGCCAGCATCGACGGACGCCCGGTCCGCACTGCTCGTGCGACCGAGATACGCTTCGAGGGCGACCGCATCACCGGGAACGCCGGCTGCAACAGCTTTGGCGGCACCTATCGCATCGACCGTGGCAGTCTGAGCGCAAGCCGGGTGATCACGACCAAGATGGCGTGTCCGGGGCCGGGCATGGAGGTCGAGGGCAAGTTCCTGTTGATCATCGCCGGCCCAGCGCGCGTTGCGCTGCGCGACCGAACGCTCACCCTGTCGAGCGCCAAAGGCAACGCCACGCTGACCCGTATCGACTGAACGGCCTCAGACTGCAGCGATCACCCGAGCCCTCTTCATGTCGCATCAGGTCGTCTTCTTGCGCTGTTCCTTGATATACTCGATCTCGCCCAGCGACTTGGGTTCGTCGGGGATGATCGCCAGGCATTTGCGATAGGCGGCCTCGGCGTCGTCGAGCCGCCCGAGTTCGACCAGGTCGTAGCCGATTCCGCGAAACGAAACGCAGCGCTCGTAATCGCGCCGTTCGGGCGTAAAACTGGCCGCGGCCTCGGCATTCGCATAGGCCTCGATCGAGTGTTTCCAGTCTTTCTTCTTCAGAAAAACATAAGCTAGTTCATTGAGATATCTAGAATGTTTGGGAGCAAACGTGACCAATCGTTCGAACGCCGACTGGGCATCGTCGAGGCGATCGAGATCGACCAGCGCGAACGCCTTGACATAAAGCGCCTGGCACCACGTCACCGTAACGAGCCGGACATTATCCGCCCCGCCATCGGCCGTGGTCAGATAATAACCATCCTGTTCGGCCGTCTGCGAACAGAAGATGTGGCGCTTCTCGCCCGAATATTCCTTCTCGAACGACGCGACGACCGGCTCGACCGTCGCCAGGGCTCGCGTCGGATCGCCGGACTGGATGGCGGAGAAAGCCTGGCCGATCGTTGCCGATGCGGCGGAGTCGCGGTCTTTATCCTGCCCGGAGGCGGCCGTCGGCACCAGCGCCAGCATCCCCGCGACCAACAAGCCTGCCATTCTCATCATCGACCCGCTCCCCAACAGGTACGAGGATCACCCCTCGGACGAACGATCCCCTATCTCACCGACCGACGCAAGCTTCACCAGCGGGCGCGGCGATTGCTCGACCATCGGCGGCGACTCGATTGCTCGCCCACCGGTATCGATATTGAAATCCTCGAAGCGCTTGGCCTGGGTCAGCACTTGCGTCTCCAGGCTGCCGACAAACGCGTTATAGGCATCGTTGGCGAGCCCGATATTGCGGCCAAGCCGCGCGACATGACCGCCCATCACCGACAGCCGCGCGTAGAGTTCCTTGCCCAGCTCGGCGATCTGGCGCGCCTCGCCGGCCAATTTCTCCTGCCGCCATACCGCGGCGACGGTCCGTGCGATCGCGATCAGATTGGTCGGCGTCGCCAACAACACGCGGCGATCGAAGGCGAAGTCCCACAGGGTCGGATCCTGTTCGAGCGCGGCCGACAGGAAGTGCTCTCCGGGCACGAACATGATCACATAATCGGGCGCGTCGTCGAACTGCGTCCAATAGGCCTTGGCACCGAGTGCCTGGACGTGCGCGCGCATCGAGGCGGCATGGCGCACCAGCCCGGCGGCGCGTTCGGTATCGTCGATCGCGCCGAACGCGTCCTGATAATCGTTGAGCGAGACCTTGGCGTCGATCACCAGCGCGTTGCCGCCGGGCACGCGAATGATGACGTCGGGCCGGAGGCGTCCACCCTCGCCATCGTCGACGCTGACCTCCGCCTGGAAATCGGCATGCTCGCTCAGCCCGCACGTCTCGAGCACGTTGCGCAATTGCTGCTCGCCCCAGCGGCCGCGCGCCTTGGGGGCGTTGCGCAATGCGTTGACCAGCTTCGAGGCTTCGGAGCGGACCGATTCCTGTCCGACCCGCATCGCCTCGATCTGGCCGTGCAGCGTGCCGAACGCGTCGCGGCGATCGGCCTCTACCTTGGCCACACCCTCTTCGTAGCGCTGCAGACGCTCATGGACGGGCTGGAGCAAGGCGCGGAGATGCTGGCCGCTGGTCGCTTCGGATTCTTTGAACCGTTCGTCGGCGCGCTGGAGGAATTTGGTCTGGGCATCATCGAGCAGGCGTTGCCCGACCTCGGCGAATTGCGCGGCAAGCGCATCCTTCGCCGCGACGATCTCGGTCAGCCGCGCCTCGAATGCCGCCTCGCGCTCGCGCGACGCCGCCTGATGCGCGTCGAGCGTGCGCATCGCCGTATCGCGCTCGGCCGTTACGGTGAGCAATTGCTGGCGGGTCAGCTCGTGCTGATCGGCATGAACCTTGGCAGCGGCCAGCTCAGCCACACCACGGCGCGAGGCGAACAGCCAGCCGATCACCAACCCGGCGACGAGTGCACCCAGCGCGACGATCACCAGCTCAACCACAATTCACCCACAAATCCAGCATCGGGGGAACATAGATCGAACAACGATCTTGCGACAGCCCCAATTTCGTTGCGCGGTTAGGGAATTCGAGCCAGCATTATCCCCCCTCCCGCTTGCGGGAGGGGTCGGGGGAGGGCGTGGTGATTGAGGGACAGCCCTAGCCGACAGCCCCTCCCCTAACCCCTCCCGCAAGCGGGAGGGGAATTGATTTCGGCGGGGTGACGACGGAGGCCTCGCGCGGCTAAGAACGCGCATGCTCTCCGATATCGAGATCTCGCGCGCCGCGACGCTCCGTCCCATCCAGCAGATCGCCGACCGCGCCGGCATTTCGCCAGATGCGGTCGAGCCCTACGGCAAATACAAGGCCAAGCTGATCCGCGAGCACCTCCCCGTCCCGCGCGACCTCGGCAAATTGATCCTGGTCACCGCGATCAGTCCGACGCCGGCCGGCGAAGGCAAATCGACCACCTCGGTCGGGCTCGCCGATGCGCTCAACCGGATCGGCAAGAAGACGATGCTGGCGCTGCGCGAGCCGAGCCTGGGGCCGTGCTTCGGCACCAAGGGCGGCGCGACCGGCGGCGGCTATGCCCAGGTGGTGCCGATGGAGGACATCAACCTCCATTTCACCGGCGATTTCCACGCCGTCACCAGCGCGCACAACCTGCTCGCGGCGATGATCGACAACCATGTGCATTGGGGCAATGCACTCGATATCGACGTGCGCCGGATCGTCTGGCGGCGCGTGCTCGACATGAACGACCGGGCATTGCGCGACATCGCCCAGTCGCTGGGCGGCGTCGCCAACGGTTTCCCGCGCGAGAGCGGGTTCGACATCACGGTGGCGAGCGAAGTGATGGCGATCCTGTGCCTGGCGGAGGACCTGGAGGATCTGGAAGTACGGCTCGGCCGGATCGTCGTCGCCTATACGCGCGACCGTCAGCCGGTCACCGCGCGCGACCTGAAGGCCGATGGCGCCATGGCGGTGCTGCTCGCCGAGGCGATCAAGCCCAATCTGGTCCAGACGCTGGAGGGCAATCCGGCGCTGATCCATGGCGGCCCGTTCGCCAATATCGCGCATGGCTGCAATTCGGTGATCGCGACCAACACCGCGCTCGGCCTGGCCGATTATGTCGTGACCGAAGCGGGGTTCGGCGCCGATCTGGGCGCGGAGAAGTTCTTCGACATCAAATGCCGCCAGGCCGACCTCAAACCGTCCGCTGCGGTGGTTGTGGCGACGATCCGCGCGCTCAAGATGAATGGCGGGGTCGCCAAGGCCGATCTCGGCACGGCGGACCCCGAGGCAGTGCGACGCGGTGGCGTCAATCTCGCGCGGCACCTGGAGAATGTCCGTCAGTTCGGCATTCCCGTGGTCGTCGCGATCAACCGCTTCGGCAGCGATACCGAGGATGAGACGCGCGTCGTGCGCGAGATCGCGGCCGCCAATGGGTGCGACGCGATCGTCTGCACGCATTGGGCCGACGGCAGCGCGGGCACCGAGGCGCTGGCGCGTCACGTCGCCGCGCTGGCCGAAGGCGGCGGCGCGCAATTCGCGCCGCTCTACGACGATGCCATGCCGCTGTTCGACAAGATCAACACCGTCGCGACGCGCCTCTATCGCGCCGAGCACGCCACCGCCGAACCGAGCGTGTTGGCGCAACTCAAGCGCTGGGAAGAGGCTGGCTACGGCCACCTGCCCGTCTGCATGGCCAAGACGCAGTACAGTTTCTCCACCGACCCGGCGAAACTGGGCGCGCCGGTCGGCCATATCGTCCCGGTGCGCGAGGTACGGCTGGCCGCCGGCGCCGGGTTCGTCGTCGCGATCTGCGGCGAGATCATGACCATGCCGGGCTTGCCGCGCGTGCCGGCGGCGGAGGGGATCCGGATCGGGCCTGGAGGGGAAGTAGAGGGATTGTTTTAATCGATCCCGCCCCAATTACGTCACCCCAGCGAAAGCTGGGGTCTCATGCAATCACGCGATCCGGTCGAACAGGTCCTCCCAGCCGGGATTAACGCTCTCGATCAACTCGATTTTCCAAGTCCGTTTCCACGCCTTCAGCGCCTTCTCGCGGGCGATTGCGTATTCGATTTCATCATGCGGTTCGGCCAAGACCAGAGTCTTGATGCCATAGCGCCGGCAGTACGCCGATCCGACGTCCCGGCGATGCTGATCAACGCGTTCCGCCAAATAGGCCGTTACGCCAATGTAGAGCATACCCCTCGGCTTGCTCGCCATGATGTAGGTCCAGCCGCCCTTCGCCATAACGTTAGGCTAGCCGATGCGGCTTGAGATGCCAGCTTTCGCTGGCATGACGGCTTATTGGGCGCGGCGTCTAAGCCGGATATACCCCATCGAACGGCGCAATCGTCGCCGTCAGGCCATGGTCCTCATCCAGACAACGCCAGTTGACGCTGATCGCGTCGGGGTGTGAGCGGGGGTGGTAGAAGCTCTTGATCCCGCAATGCTGGCAGAACAAGTGCCGCGCCCGGCCCGAGCCGAAGCGATAAAGCACGACGTCGCCACGCCCTTCAGTCTGGCGGAAGCGAGCATCGGGCACGATCAGATGGAGATAGCCGGTCATCCGGCAAATCGAGCAATCACAATCGAGCAGTTCGACCTCAGGGCGTTCGAGCCGCAACTCGAAACGGACATGGCCGCAATGACAGCCGCCTTCGACGGTGATCAAGCCGCCTTCCGTGCCTTGGCCAGCTTCTTCATGATCATGTCGCGCTTGAGCCGTGAGATATGGTCGGTGAACAGCACGCCGTTCAAATGGTCGATCTCGTGCTGGATGCACGTCGCCATCAGGCCGTCCATCTCTTGCTCGTGCGGCTTGCCGTCGCCATCGAGCCATTTCACGCGGCACCGCGCCGGGCGCGCGACCTCGGCATATTGCTCGGGGATCGACAGGCAGCCCTCGTTATAGACCGCCAACTCGTCGCTGACCCAGAGCAATTCGGGGTTCACGAACGCGACGGGCTTGCGCACCGGTTCGCCACCTTCTTCCTCAGGCTCTTGCAGGTCGATCACGACCAGGCGCTTCTCGATCCCGACCTGAATCGCGGCGAGGCCGATGCCGCGCGCGGCGTACATCGTTTCGAACATGTCGGCGAGCGTGGCGCGGATCGAATCGTCGACCTCGCTGACGGGCGAGGCAACGGCGCGCAAGCCGGGATCGGGAACTTCTAGGATAGTAAGAACGGTCATATTGCGTCAGCTATGAAAGCGCCGCTGGCGCGTCAAGGACGGTTGCCGCGGAAACGCCATGGATTATGCCAAATGCGGCGAACTTTGTCACCGGATCAGCGGCGAACAATCGCCGCCCAGCGTCGAGCGCACGCCACCCACGTCAACGGCGAGCAGTCGACGATCGGCTTTCGCCACCAGAAAAGTGATCGTCATGTCCGATCGCGTGCTGCCCTCGATTTCCCACGCATCTGTCGGACCGCGCTCGAATCCTTGCGCCACAATGGACCGCCGGACGTCGATCCTGGTCACACCTGGCCCGCGACCGAAATGGAATAGGGGCAAATCGAAATGCGCGCCCTCGGCCAATGGCAGCGCGGCCAGGACGAATTCGATCGTCTCGTCGTCCCACACCGGCCCGGGCAGCGGAACTTCGCTGGTTCGGCGACGCCCGTCTTCGCCAGTGACCGTCCCGCGCGCTTTGTCGCCGCGATAGCGCACCGACAGATCGGTCTTGCCATCGCTCTGCTCGATCGTGCGGATCGGGCGCAGGTTGGGCAAGGCCAGTTCGATCCGGCTGGTCAGCAGCGGGCCGCCGTTGAACCGCGAGGTGACGATGATCCTCAACCGCTGATCGTCGAGGCGCCCGACCCGGCGCAGGACGTTGCCCGCGGATTTGCCCTGCTCCGACCCTTGGACCGTGTAGCAAGCGTCGCCAACCGGCAGCAGCGCACCGTCGACCGGCGGCAGGTTTTCCGTCGGCGCAGCCATGGCCACCGACCAGATCAGCAAGGCCGGGAATATCGGCACATATCCTCCTGATTTCGTTCCGCCCTCCTAGCGGCGTCATTCGGTTCGGCGCAAATTCGCGGCAGTCGCCGCCGGATCGCCCCGCTGACACGCCAGGCTGCGGATCATGACGCTACGGTTCGCAACGGCCGGTGCTAGACTCGACGCGACAAGTGGGGATCAACCCTTCGGTCGCGTCAAAAAGGGTTGTAGCTTATGGGGATAATGCAGCGGGTCGTGGTGTCCGGTAAAGTGCACCAGGTCGGCTTCAGGGATTTTACCATCCGCAGGGCACAGGCCTTGGGGGTCACCGGCTGGGTGCGCAACCGCAACGACGGCACGGTCGAGATATTGGCGTCCGGGGAGGAGGATGCGGTCGCCTCGCTGGTCGAGGCATGCCGCGCGGGCCCGCCATTGGCGCGGGTCGACCATGTCGAAGCCTATGTCGAAGCGGGCCAGCCGGTGAAAGGGTTTACGAAGAGGTTCACGGCGTAGGAGACGGGCGGCTGAGACCGCCCGTCCGTTCCCTAGATTGCCATAAAAAGAAGCATTGATTTGCTCGCCGCGCCGACCTGCCTAGCAACGTCGCGCAGATCGCTAAGTGGCTTCGCCAGATCAGGGCCTGTCACGCCGTGATAGCTCATTTCCGCACCGCGAGCCCAAGCATCGCAAATCTGTGGTGCAGCTGCGTCGGATAAATCGGCGAGCTTCACGACTAGAACTTTCGGCAGCTCAAAAACCCAAGGGCCGCCGTCTCCCGATGCTACGATGCATCCCTCCCCTGCCAAGGAAGAGACGTCTGCTTCTGGATCGAGTGCAGCCCAAAGTTCAGCCAATACTGAATTGTCTGCGTTTCCTGTACTCAGAGCTGGGCGGAGGGATGTTCCACCACCGATTATGTCCTTCGCGTCACCGACGGTTCCAACATAAAAATCAGTGATCATCCCATCCGTCTCCCGCTCGAACAGAAAACTAGCGCGTCAGCTTCTTATACGCCAACGCCGTCGGACGATCCGCGGCGTCACCCAGGCGGCGGCGCTTGTCTTCTTCATACGACTCGAAATTGCCCTCGAACCATTCGACATGGCTGTTGCCTTCGAATGCCAGGATATGCGTCGCGAGGCGATCGAGGAAGAAACGGTCGTGGCTGATGACCACGGCGCAGCCGGCGAAATTCTCGATCGCTTCTTCGAGCGCGCCCAGGGTTTCGACGTCGAGGTCGTTGGTCGGCTCGTCGAGCAGCAGCACGTTGCCGCCGCGCTTGAGCATCTTGGCGATGTTGACGCGGTTGCGCTCACCGCCCGACAGCTTGCCGACATTCTTCTGCTGGTCGGCGCCCTTGAAGTTGAACGCACCGACATAAGCGCGGGTCGACTGGTCGAAGCCGTTGACCTTCATCGAATCGAGCCCGTCGGAGATTTCCTCCCAGACGTTGTTCTTGTCGTTGAGATGATCGCGGCTCTGGTCGACATAGCCGAGCCGGACGGTGGTGCCGATATCGATCGTGCCGGAATCGGGCTTTTCCTGGCCGGTGATCAGCTTGAACAGGGTCGACTTGCCCGCGCCGTTCGGTCCGATCACGCCGACGATGCCGCCCGCCGGCAGTGTGAACGACAGATTCTCGAACAGCAATTTTTCGCCATAGCTCTTGGTCAGATTCTCGACCTCGATCACCTTGCCGCCGAGCCGCTCGGGGACCTGGATGACGATCTGTGCCTTGCCTGGCGAGCGGTTCTGCTGCGCCTCGACCAGCTGGTCGAACTTGGCGATACGCGCCTTGGATTTGGTCTGGCGCGCCTTGGCGCCCTGACGGATCCATTCGAGCTCGTCCTTGATCGCCTTTTGGCGCCCGGATTCCTCGCGTTCCTCCTGCTCGAGCCGCTTGGATTTCTTCTCGAGATAGGTCGAATAATTGCCCTCGTACGGGAAATATTTGCCGCGATCGATCTCGAGGATCCAGCCGACCACATTGTCGAGGAAATAGCGGTCGTGGGTGATCATCAGCACCGCGCCGTGATATTCCTTCAGGTGGTTTTCCAGCCACTCGACGCTCTCCGCATCGAGGTGGTTGGTCGGTTCGTCGAGCAGCAGGATCGACGGCTTCTGGATCAGCAGCCGGGTCAGCGCGACGCGGCGTTTCTCACCGCCCGACAGATTGGCGACGGGCGAGTCCGACGGCGGACAGCGCAACGCTTCCATCGCCAGTTCGAGCTGGCTGTCGAGCGTCCAGCCGTCGACCGCGTCGATCTTGCCCTGGAGATCGCCCATCTCTTCCATCAGTGCGTCGAAATCGGTGTCGTCCTTCGGGTCGCCCATTTCGGCCGAAATCGCGTTGAAGCGATCGACCATGTCGGCGACGCCGCGCGCGCCGTCCTTGACGTTCTCGAGCACCGACTTGTTCGGGTCGAGCTCCGGCTCCTGCGCGAGATAGCCGACAGTGACGTTCTCGCCCGGCCAGGCCTCACCCGAAAAGTCCTGGTCGATGCCGGCCATGATCTTCATCAGCGTCGACTTGCCGGCGCCGTTGGGGCCGACGATGCCGATCTTGGCACCGTGATAGAATTGCAGGTTGATGTTGCTCAGCACCGGCTTGGGGGCGCCGGGGAAGGACTTGGTCATGTCCTTCATGACATATGCGTATTGGGCGGCCATGGCGGCACGTTGCTCCGTGGTTTGAAATTGCCGGAAAAGTTGAGCGGGCAGATAGCGATTGGCTTGCCGATTGGAAAGCCCCGGCGGCTTGCCCGGCAGAGCGTATTGGCCCTAAGCAACACGCCCTTCCCACGCGCCATCCGGCGCGGGGCTCCGTTCGTCGCAGGAGACCAGAACCCATGCGCATCACGCTGATGCTGTCCGCCGCCACGCTCGCCCTTATCGTGCCCTCGATCGGCCTCGCGCAACGCAACGCGATGTCCGAACCTGCCAAGGTCGACCCCGCGGTCGCCAAGGCACGTGACGCGGCGCTCGACGACCAGGTCGCCTGGGACATCGTCGAGGATCTGACCACCGAAGTCGGGCAGCGGCTGGCGGCGACCGAGGCCGAAGCGCGCGCCCGCGCCTGGGCCGTGATCCGCCTCAAGAAGCTCGGTTTCCAGAACGTCCATATCGAAACCTACAAGATGCCGGTCTGGGTGCGCGGCGCAGAGACGGCGGAGATCGTCGGCCCCTATCCGCAAAAGCTGGTCGTCACGGCGCTCGGCCGCTCGGGCGCGACGCCGGCAGAAGGCATCACCGCGCCGGTCGTCTATTTCCCGACGCTCGGCGACCTGATGGCCGCGCCCGACGGCAGCCTGAAGGGCAAGATCGCGTTCATCTCCAACCAGATGGAGGCGACGCAGGACGGCAGCGGCTATGGCGCCTATGGCGGGGCGCGCTTCATCGGTCCGAACATCGCCGCCAAGAAAGGCGCCGTGGCGACCGTCATCCGCTCGATCGGCAGCGACAAGGGCCGCTGGCCGCATACCGGCGGCACCAATTGGGCGCCCGGCGTGACGCCGATCCCGGCCGGCGCGCTGTCGGTCGCCGATGCCGAGCAACTCGAACGCATCTTCGCGCGCACCGACAAGGTGACGATGAAGCTGGTGCTGACGCCGCGGACGCTGCCCGATGCGGAATCGGGCAATGTCGTCGCCGAAGTGCCCGGCACCGATCCCAAGGCCGGCACGATCCTGATCGGCGGGCATCTCGACAGCTGGGATCTCGCCACCGGCGCGATCGACGACGGCGCCGGTGTCGCGATCACCACCGCTGCGGCGAAGCGTCTGCTCGACGGACCGCGCGCGCGCCGCACCATCCGGGTCGTCTGGTTCGGCGCCGAGGAACCGGGCGGGTTCGGCGGTGCGGCCTATGCCAAGGCGCATGCCGGCGAGAAATTCGCGATGGCGAGCGAATCCGATTTCGGTGCCGACAATGTCTGGCGGTTCAACACCAACCTGCCCGACAGCGCCAAAGCGGTCGGCGACCGGCTGGCGGCGGCCCTGGCGCCGCTCGGTATCGTGCGCGGCAAGGATGTCGCGGGCGGCGGGACCGATGTCGGTCCCGTGCTCGCGACCGGCGTTCCCGCGGTGACGCTCGCCCAGTCGGGACAGCGCTATTTCGACTGGCACCATACGCCGGAAGATACGCTCGACAAGATCGACCCCAAGCAGCTTCGCCAGAATGTCGCCGCCTGGACGACGGTCTTGTCGATCGTCGCCAATGCGCCGGAGGAATTCGGGCCGGTAACCCCCAATACCAGCGAGTAAATCCCGGACACGGGGAACGCGGAAGACCGCCATCCCGAAAGGTGCGACAATTTGATCGTTGACCGTCTCAGTGTCGCCGTTATTCCTCCAGGCTCGCGAAGGGCGTTTCGGCCCGGCTGCGAAACGACGGTAATTTTTTGGGAGCACCCAAATGAAGAAGATCGCCATTGTTCTCGCCGCCGCGAGCCTGGTGTCCCTGGCGGCCTGCAAATCGCAGACCCCGGCCGCGGCGAATGCCGACGCGGTTGCGGACAATCTGGCTGCCGAAGCCGACAATCTCTCGGATCAGGCCAGCGACCTCACCAACAACACCGCCGCGGCCGCGGTCAGCAATGCGTCCAGCAGCCTGAACAACGCGGCCGATTCGATCCGCGCCGAAGCGGCGAACGCCGCCGCCCCGGCCAAGAAGTAAGCTTCGCGCCGTCGGGCTACGCCTAGCGGCACGATAGAGGGGTGGTTCCTGCGGGAGCCGCCCCTTCTTCTTTGCCGGCTTGCCGCCCGCATCAATGCCGCCTAGAGGATCGCCCGCGTCGGGGAGTGGCGCAGCCTGGTAGCGCATCTGGTTTGGGACCAGAGGGTCGCAGGTTCGAATCCTGTCTCCCCGACCATTTTTGCGGAATCAGCGGGCGTCCGGGGGACGCCCGCCCGCAAAATTCCCAAGTGCAAACGAGGGGACGTATCATGGCTGTTTGGGGTCGCATCGCCTTCTGCGGAAAACCGGTGCCCACTTTTCCGCGCGACACTCCCGCCGCTTGCTAAATGCCGACGCGGTAGTAAATCCCGCGTCGTCGGTCCTCGCTGACGCGAGGCCGTCCGGCGTTCGGCGTCTCGGCGATAGCTCCGCTATCGCCGTGCGCCTCACGGGTGGGGCCTGTAGCTCAACTGGTTAGAGCTGGCCGCTCATAACGGCTAGGTTGCGGGTTCAAGTCCTGCCGGGCCCACCAACGCCGCTGCGATCGCATCGTCCAGACCCACTGCCTTGGCGCCGAGCCGGTCGAGTTCGGCCAATATCTTGTCCCACCAATGCCAGAAGGCCGCCAGATCCGCCTTATCCTTCACATAGGGCGTGTGGCCGGGAGCGAGCGACGGCGAGTGGAAAGCAAAACTCAGCACGCGAACACCCTCTCCGATCGCGACACGAACCGCTTCCAGTGCCTCGCGCACCGGAATACCCTCTGGCGTGAGCGGGATGCGCTGGAGTAGCCCGGATCGTGCCAGTACTGCCCTGCCCTTCGGGATCCGCCCTGCCGACCGATAGAGTGCAATCCCACCGGATCGCGCCGCACCGGTGAAGACTGTCGTCAGCGGCAGCTCGACGATCCCTCCAATACGAAAGGCATGGTTGCCGAGCGCGGAGAAATCGGGACCGCCTTCCGACGCATAATCGAAGCCGGGCCGCATCGAGCTGTCGAGACGATAGCCATGCGCCTTCAGCAGATCGAAGCTTGCCGGGCCCAGCCCGTAACGCCCGGCGCGATAGGCTGTGGGTCGGGTTCCGAAGGCAGCAGTGATCGCTTCGGTCAGTGCGACCAGTTTCGCTTCTTCGAGTTGGCGCGGCAGATTGCCGGCGAAACTGTTGGCCGGAGTCAGCGCTTCGTCGAACGGCGGGTTGACCCAGGGATGAAGCTGCGTCCCCACCGCCGTACCGCCGGTCAGCAACGGCCCGATCAGGTCGATCGCGCGCGGATCGGTCGCGATCGGGTGGTCGACCATCAGCGCGAGCGGAACGCCGGCCGCGGCGAACCTGGCCTGCGCGGCCGGGAGTGCCGCCACGGTCGCAACCGACCGGTTCTCACGCGCGAGCGGCTTGCTCCAGTCGAATTCCTCTTCGGTGTCGACGAACACGACGAAGCGCGTGCCGAACGACTCCGGCCAGGCGACGAGATCGCCGACGGTCGGCGGTTGCGGACGAAACGCGTCTGCCACTTAATTTGAAGAGATCTGCCCCACGCCGTGATCCAACGCCGCTGGCAGGCGCAATGTCAAGCGCTGCTCGCCGATCTTGAGGCTGCCGCCGAGTTCGCCGGCCAGGTTGCGCGCCAGCCGGAGCCCGAAGGCGGTGCCGAGCAACGTGCCTTCCTGGTCCTCGCCTTCCAGCGACAGCAATGCCTCGCCCGGCCAGGCGGCAAAAGCGCGCGGGCGGTCGACGGCGATCCGCGCCTGGCCGTCTTTCGACCACGCCCTGATCGCGATGCGTTCGCCGATCCCGCTCGCGCCGACCGCCAATGCCATCAGCCGGCTGATCAGGCGCGCGACCGCGACCTCGTCCCCGGCAATGGCCAGCCCCGGAGCGCCGCCGTCGATGTCGACCACCGATTGCCGGAGCAGCATCAACGGCTCGAGATCGCGCGTGGCACGCGCCAGCAAAGGCGCCACCTCGACCACCCCGGGACGCAGGACCAGCGCGTCCTGTTCGATCCGCGCGGCGGTGTCGACATCGTCGATCGCGTCGATCAGGTCGTGCGTGTCGTGTCGGATCGCCGCGGCGCGTTCGCGATAGGCATCGGGCGCCGGCCCGAGCACTTGCGCCTCGATCATCTCGGCAAAGCCCGAAATCGCGTTGGTCGGGGTGCGCAATTCGTGGACCAAGGCGCGCAACGCCTCGGGCGACGGGCCGGTTTTCGGCACCGGCTCGGCGCGCTGGTCGGCGCGCGGCCGCCGCGCCACGCCACGATAGCCGATGAACCGGCCGGTGGCCGGATCGAACGCCGGCGTCGCCGACACCTGCCATTGCCCCGCGGCTTGCGAAGCGCCGGCAATGACGAGGCGCGCATCGGCAAACGAGGCGCGACGGCGGAACGCGCCGCTGACCACGCCATCGACCTGCGCCGATCCAGTGCCGAGCAGGACGCCGATCAACGGCTCGCGCGGCGCGCCGTCGACCCAGCGGATCGTGCCGGTCGCGTCGGTCTCGAAGCAGAAATGATCGATCGGTCCATCGCTGGCAATGGCGCGCGGCGGATGTCCCAGGCCGCCATGATCGCGTTGATAGGCATCGATCCGGGCGACCAGATCGGCGATCTGGAACGGGCCCCTCGGCGCGGGCGCCGGGCTCGCGTCATTGGCCGGTGCGCTGGCGGGCGTTTCGGCACGCCGCGGCATCTCGCTGACGACCGGCCGATCCGGTACGATGCTGGCGACGGACGCGACCGTCTCGATCGCGGATATCATCGGTTCCGACTCGTTATCGGGGCGCGGCAGCGCGAAGTCCGACCGCCCGAAACTGTCGAGCGCGCGCACCGTCTCGGCGGGCAAGTCGCGGCGATGGCGCAGCAGCGACCGCGAGGTCGGCGGCAGATCGGGCAGCATCGCGCGCCATTCCTCGTGCGTCAGCCGCGCCGCCGCGATCACCGGCGCCGCGACCGACGGCTCGTCCTCCGCGAACAATCGGACGAGTTCGGCGGGCGGATTGGCAAAGGCCAGGCTGCGCGCGCTCGCCGCACGGGTCCGCGTCGGCACCCGCGACCGTATCGCCCGCAATTGCTCGATCGCCTTCGCGTCGGGAGCCGCCCGGCGGCGGCCGATCAGATCAGTCAGCTGACGCCATGCCGATTGCGCGCCGAACGACGTTGCCATATCGGCGCCGAGCACGGTGTCGAGACTGTCGTCGAAGCGCAAGGATCGCCCTCTGATCGCGCGGAACCGCCGCGCCTTAGGAATTTCTTAACCGCAGTGCGGCGCGCTTCAAACGGTTCATTTTGACGCGTCGCATAGTGGGACGATTGCGCAATTCAGCAATTATATTATGTTGGCCATCGGGCTAACTCGCATAAAATTCTTGGAGAACCGGCGATGGCGTTGGATCGGATCGATCGGCAGATATTGTCTTTATTGCAGGCCGACGGACGGATGACCAATGTCGAACTGGCCGACCGGGTCGGTCTGACCGCACCCCCGTGCCTGCGGCGCGTTCGCGCGCTGGAGGAAGCGGGCGCGATCAAGGGCTATCACGCCGAACTCGACCCCGCGACCCTGGGCTATCCGATCACCGTGTTCGCGATGGTCAGCCTGAAAAGCCAGGCCGAACGCGACCTGACCGCGTTCGAATCGCACATCGCGACGATTCCCGAAGTGCGCGAATGCCATATGCTCAACGGCGAGATCGACTTCATCCTGAAGATCGTCGCCGGCGACCTGAAAGCATTCCAGGACATCCTGACCACGCACCTGACCCCTGCCCCCAACGTGGCGAGCGTCAAGACGTCGCTGACCATCCGAACGTCGAAGAATCAGCCGGGAATTCCGGTCGGGGCAGATTAAGAGCGACGGCCCGGCTGCTCGCTGTCGCCATAAGACGGCGCGACCAGCGAGAATTCAATTTCATACCAAACAACGCCCGTGCTGCCGCAGCCGGCTGCACGGGCGCCAGGGTCAGTTGGGTGACGTTCCCATGATCACGCCGCGGCCGGAATTGGACCCGGCATAGACCGTCCCGAAGGTTTTCGGGTCGCCCGTGACGGTGGCAAAGCCACCATATTGGTGCGCGTTGTCGTTGATCTTGACCCAATTGGAGCCGCCATCGACCGAGCGGAACAGGCCGGACGTCCCGTTCAAAATGCCGGACATGTAGATGGCCGGATAGGACTGGCCGGACGCCGCCTTGCCGAAACCCACGCCTTCAATGTTCGAAGTTCCCGAGATCTGGGTCCAGCTTCCCGAGCCGCAGTTGGTGTTGTGCGATACGCCATTGGTGCCGTACAACCAGATATCGCAGCTCCGGCCGAACGGCGTGGTGATGCCGTTGGCCCAGGAAACCAGGGTCGCCGTCTGGCTCCAGTTGGCGCCATGATTGGTGCTCGTGTAGAAATTGCCGGTCAGGTGGTCGTACGCATAGAGATTGTTGGCGTTGGAGCCGTCCGCCGCCACGAACGATCCTGCCGGCAGGGTCGTCGCGTTCCAATTGTAGGTGGTCGTGGTGGAAACGACCGGCGCGACATTGTCGCTGGGCGCCCAGAGAATGGCGGTACCATCGACGTTCACCGCGATATGACCGCCGCCCGTCGTGATATTGGACGGCACGCTGGTGAAGGGATTCCAGCTGTAGCCGCCATTGTAGGAGATGGCGCCTGGAGCAATGCCCGTGCTGGCACGCACGAGCAGGCTCGGCGTGTTCTTGGCCCAGTCCAGGCTATCCGTATTGTAGCAGCCGGGATTCGAGAAGGCCGTCGACGGCGCCTGGTTCACATTGGCATGGTAGAACCCGCAATTGTCGCCTGTCCCGCTCACCACCGGCACCGACCCTCCCCAGGAGAAAGTGTTCGGGGAGATCAAGCTGAGCACGGCATCTTCCTCGACGCCATTTTCATCAAGCGCGAAATTGACGGTCGATCCGTTCTGGGAGGCGGTCAGATTGTGGGTCGACATGATGCCGCCGCCCCAGGTGACGAAGGCATGGTTCGTGTCGAACGGATCGAGCGCCACGCCGGCCCAGTTACCGATGTTGGTCTTGGGACCGGTCCAGGGCGCGTAACTCGTGTTATACGCGGATTTGGCGGTGGCATCGACCCAGGATTGGCCGCCGTTCGTCGTCCGGAAAAGCGCTTCGCCATAGCCATCATAGCGGTCGATGGTCATGGCGGCGACGACCCCCGGATGCGCCGGATCGACCGACAGGCCGGAGAAGCCGTAATTGGCGGTCCAGCCGGCAAGCTGCTGGCTGTCGTTCGGCGGGGTGATATTGGTCCAGCTATTATTGGCGATATTGTATTTCCACACCTGGCCGTTGACCAGGCTGTCAGGACCATAGCCGCCGCCCGACGATTGCGAATAAGTGATGTACAGATTGCCGTCCGGCCCGATGGCACCGACCTGGGGCAATTGGCCCACCGGCGCACCGGAGACCTGCGACCAAGTGTTGCCGCCGTTGGTGCTCTGATAAAGCGTGGCTCCTGAGCTCGCGGCGGCCAGCGTGCTGACCGCGGCGAAGATGCGCTGCGTCGCCTGGCCCGAAGAACCGGAAGGTTTGTAGAAGACGACGAAGCTCACGCCGGCGCCGCTGTCGTTGTTGGACATGGCCGGGAAGCTCGTCACGCGGGCCCAGTGCGCGCCGCTGTCGGTGCTTTTCCACAAGCCGTTGGTCGATGCGCCGGCCGAGGTATTGGCGGTACCGTAGAAGAGAGTCGAGCCGAGATTCGGATCCACCTGCAGCCGCGAGCCGACATTGCGGCCGCGTTCGTTGCCATTGACGTTGAAGGTCAGCGGCACAATGGTGAAGCTCGCGCCCTGGTTATTCGAGATGAGCACCGCGCCGCAGCAGGTGACGTTCCAATCGCCGCCGCCGCCCGCCACCATGTAGAGTTTCTGCGTATTGTTTGGATCGATGGCGATCGCTTCGACGTCGTCGTACAGGCGCTGCGCCAGCGACAAGCTGTCGAGCAGCGGCACCCAGGTGTTGTTCGAAGCATTGTAGCGATAGGCGCCGCCGACGTCGGTGCGGGCATAGAACAGGTTCTGCTGGGCAGGATGGGCGATGATCTCGGGCACATAGCCACCGCCGCCGATCTTGACGGATTGCCAAGTGTAACTTTGGGCAGTGGCCGGCGACGTCGTGGCAAATGCCGCCGAGGCCATGACGGCGCCAACGGACAGCCCCCGAAGGAGGGCGTAACGCAGGATATTCTTCATGAATTCCTCTCCGTACTCGTTTTTCCTTCGCCAGCGCACGACGCGCCGCGGTACGCCCGCAGCCGGCATTCCTGGCAAGGAGCGCCGCTGTAGTGAGTCAGCGGAGAGCATTGATATACCTTATAATTTCATGTGTAAAATTGAATTTTACACATGAAACATCACTTATATTATTGAATAATATTGATTTCTTTTCGGAAGCTCGGGCATCGATAATTCGACAGTGGGAGCGCTACCTATTACTGCTCACCCCTATCATTACGGTGTCACCGTAATTTTCAATTTACGTCCGCCGAATCGCCATCCGCCTATGACGTTCCCGTAAGAGTGATAAGTGCCGGTTTTTTCAAATACAAAAATCATTTGCATATACGATAATCGCGCGCTACTATCATGACGTCTACAAATTCGAGGTAAGGAGTAGCGACGGCTCGGGCTCCGCGATGAGCGCCCGTCGCGGACATGGCTGGAAATGACCAGGAGGGCCCGCCAGCACCGACCGTTCGTCGGTGGCCGGTAGGCGCTGTTGAGCCATCGATCAGCGGAACGCCGCTCGGCGCGGCGCTGAACATCAGAAAATTGACGAATGGGAGAGTGCGCGTGACCCTTGCGAGGCGTCAAATTCTTGTTTCGATGATCGCATTGATCACGGCGGGCTGTGGCGGAGGCTCTGGCAATACGGCACCAGCGCCGTCGCCTTCCCCGCCGCCGCCGCCTGCTCCGACGCCGACGCCCACACCCACGCCGACCCCGAGCGCCCTGTATCCGAGTTACAATACCAATCCGATCGCTCCGGATATTTCGGGCATGCCGAGCACGGCAACGGGAATCGCCGCCCGCATCCGGCTTGGCCTGAATATCGGCAACACGTTGGAGGCCGTCGGCAGCGAAACGGCGTGGGGCAATCCGCAGATAACGCAGGCGCTGATCGACACCGCCAAGGCATCCGGCTTCGATTCAATCCGGCTGCCGTGCGCATGGAATCAATATTCGGACGCCTCTACCGCCAAGATCAGCGCCTCCTGGCTCGATCGCGTCAAGCAGGTCGTGCAATATTGCGTGAACGCGGACATGCAGGTCCTGCTCAACATCCATTGGGACGGCGGCTGGCTCGAGAACAATGTCAACCTCGCCAGCAAGGACGCCGTCGTAGCGAAGCAGAGGGCGTTCTGGGAGCAGATCGCCACGCATCTGCGCGATTTCGACGAGCGAGTGATGTTCGCCAGCGCGAACGAGCCGAATTGCGACACCGCCGAGCAGATGGAAGTCCTATACGCCTATCACCAAACCTTCATCGACGCCGTTCGTTCGACCGGCGGCCGGAACGCGTACCGCGTGCTGGTACTGCAATTGCCGAACGTGAACGTCGACCTGTCCAAGACGTTATGGAATCGCATGCCGGTCGATCAGGTTACCGGGCGTTTGATGGTCGAGCCGCATTTCTACAGCCCCCCCAATTTCTGCGTCCTGACAGAGGACGCAAGCTGGGGGCGCATGTTCTATTATTGGGGGAAGGACTATCACTCGACCATCGAGCCGGACCGCAACGCCACCTTTGGCGAGGAGGACGAGGTCGACCGGCAAATGGCGCTGGCGAACCAGCTCTTCGTTAGCAAGGGCATTCCGGCGCTGCTCGGCGAATATGGCGCGCCCAGGCGTACTACCCCGCTCGACCTCTCCTTGCATCTCGCTTCGCGCGCGCACTGGATGAAATATGTCACGCAAAAGGCTCTTGCGAACGGGTTGCTCCCGTTCCTGTGGGACACTGGCGACCTGATCGATCGGCGGAGTTATGCGATCAAGGACCAGCAGGGCCTGGACGCGCTACTGGAGGGCGCCGGCAAGAAGTGAGCGAGCCAAGCACGGCAGCAAATCACATTGTCGTACTTTTCACTGGAGCGGTTCACGGTCCGATCGCATCGGACCTACCGCTCCAGGCCGTTGGTTTGGAGCAATTTCCTGGCCAGCGAGAGATTCTACGCGCTTCGAAATCGCCCTAGGCGAAGGAAATCGTGACCGCCTTGCCGCTATAGGCAACTGCCTTTGCGGCCGTCGCCGGAGTCACGCCGGTTGTATTGCTGGCGCTCATTAGCGTCACGTCCAACCGGCGCCGACGCACCATGCCTGGGAAGGAACCCTGGCGGGCTCCGGCGATCAGAGTCCTGGCCTTGTCATTCCAGACCAGATCATAAGTGGCGCGCTGCCCCCGCTCATAGGCATAGGTCTCGTTATCGTCTTCGTAGATCGTGCGTTCCGCGCGTTCCGGTGCCACCGTAATGGAAGGGCGGACGCGGCGGCGGCGAAGTGAAGCTTGCGGCCTTGCGAAAGCCCAAGCACGATGCAGCGAGCGCGCGCGCAAAAAGGGGCGGCCGTCGCCAGCCGCCCCTCTTCCGTCGGATTTGACTGAAATCAGCTGGTCGGCGGGCTATCGATCCAGGTCGACCAGAAGCCGGCGATGTCGCTGCGCGGCGCGGTGGTGACGGCGGCGAACGCCGCCTTGGCGCCGGCCTTGTCGCCGGACAGCGCCAGGGCGATGCCCAGGTGGGTGTTGACCTCGTCATTGTTGACGCCACCCTTGGTCAGCGCCTGCTTGTAGAGCGCGATCGCCTTGGGATAGTCGCCACGGCCCAGGAACGCGTCACCGGTCTGCGATGACAGCGCACCTGTGGGCGACGCCGCCGCCTTGGTTTCGAGCCCGGCGAAAGAGCCCTCGGCCGCGACCTGGCTGTTGGAGCTGGTGACCAGCGCCTGGATGTTGGAATTGCCGGTGCCGGGGATCTTGCCCGCCGCCTTGCCCTCGGCGATCACCGCCTTGGTTTCGTCGGGCAGGCCGACGTCCATCACCTTTTGCGCATATTCCTCGTAATAATTCTGATCGGCGAGCGCCTTGGTCTGCCGCATCAGCCGGAAGATGTCGATCATCTGCCTCTTGTCGAGCTTGGCGACCGGATTCTGGGTCAGCGCGTAGTAGCCGAGCGCATCGCGCCAGGTCTTCGACGTCGGATAAGCGACGAGCCAGCGCTTCAGCCAGACGATGGTCTGCGGCTTGAGGCCCGCGGCGGCCGATTGCGCGATGCCGTATTTATAGATGTCCTCCGACTGCTTGCCGGACGCGACCACCTTTTCGAGGTCGGCCATGCCGCCGGCGGCATCGCCGGCCTGGACCTTGGACTTGGCGAGATAGAGCGGCAGGTTCGCTTCGGTCGAACCATGCTGCTGCGCCTGCTGGAACAGGCGAGTCGCGCGCGCCCAGTCCTTGGCGTCATAGGCGATCGTCGCGCGGCTATATTCGAACTTGGGCAGCATGTCCGCCGGCGTCTTGGGATTGACGATCAGCGCGTCGAGCGGGGCGATCATCGGCGCCGGGTCGAACGCGCCGTTGGTGCCGGCCGAGGAATCGGCGATCTTCTGCGACACCAAAGCGTAGCGCAGGAAGGTCGAGATATATTTGTCGTCGTCGGTCTTGGCGGCGGCCTCGGCTTCGCCAACCGCCGCCTCGGCGGTCGCCATATCCTTGGCGAGCAGCGCGGTCTTCGCCTTGTTCGCGGCGACAGCCACGGCCTGGGTATATTGCGGGCCGGCCGCTGCCTCTTCCTTCTTCTTGGCAAAAGCGGGCGGGGCAAAAGCCAGCCCGGTCGCGCCGGCGACCATCGCCGCGGCGAAGGCGGCCGTCGAAATGCTCTTCATCAATCTCTCCTCTGGGCGGGGGCGGGGGGAACCCTTCCCCACCGCTCTAATCAGCGGGCGCCGGGGGTTCAAGGCGCGTAGCGGCGCAAATCGCCGAAACCGGCTGAATGCGGATTGAACGGAGAATTGCGCCCGCGCCACCACTCGGGCAGGGGTTGGCAGCGGATGGCGCCCTGGCGCACCGATTTACGCCCTCGCGCGCGCCAAATTGCACCCCCTCGCGCGCCAAATTGCGCCCCCGCGCGCGTACGCGCGCGCGTGACATCGGTTGCATGACCGGCTAGGGTCGTCATCGAACAGCAACATCACCTGAAAGACCCCAGAACTTGACCGACGAGACCGTCCTCGCCGACCCCTCGGACATTACCCCCATCTCCATCGTCGATGAGATGAAGTCGTCCTATCTCGACTATGCAATGAGCGTGATCGTGTCGCGCGCACTACCCGATGTGCGCGACGGGCTGAAACCGGTGCACCGCCGGATCCTGTTCTCCGCCCAGGAAAGCGGATTCTTCTACAACCGGCCATACCGTAAATCGGCGCGCATCGTCGGCGACGTGATCGGTAAATATCACCCGCACGGCGACAGCTCGATTTACGAGGCGTTGGCGCGCATGACCCAGGATTGGGCGATGCGGCTGCCGCTGATCGACGGCCAGGGCAATTTCGGATCGATGGATCCCGATCCCGCCGCCGCGATGCGCTACACCGAAGCGCGCCTGGCCAAGTCGGCGAGCTTCCTGATGGAAGATCTCGACAAGGATACGGTCGACTTCGTTCCCAATTACGACGGTTCGGAAAGCGAACCGTCGGTCCTGCCGGCGCGCTTCCCCAACCTGCTGGTCAATGGCGCCGGCGGCATCGCGGTCGGCATGGCGACCAACATCCCGCCGCACAATCTGGGCGAAGTGATCGACGCGTGCTTTGCCTATATGGACAATGGCGCGATCACGACCGAAGAGTTGATGGAATATGTGCCGGGCCCGGATTTCCCGACCGGCGCGATCATCCTGGGGCGTTCGGGCGCGCGGTCGGCCTATGAGACCGGTCGCGGCTCGATCATCCTGCGCTCACGCCACGAGATCGAAGAGGGCCGCAACGATCGCCGCTCGATCGTCCTCACCGAAATCCCCTATCAGCAGGGCAAGAACGCGCTCGTCGAAAAGATCGCCGAGGCCGCCAAGGACAAAAGGATCGAAGGCGTCAGCGACATTCGCGACGAATCGAACCGCGAAGGCGTGCGGATCGTCATCGACCTGAAGCGCGACGCAACTACCGAAGTCGTGCTCAACCAATTGTGGCGCCACACGCCGGCGCAGGGCTCGTTCCCGGCCAACATGCTGGCGATCCGCGGCGGCCGTCCCGATCTGCTCAACCTGCGCGACTTCATCCAGGCGTTCATCCAGTTCCGCGAACAGGTCATTACGCGGCGTGCCAAATTCGAACTCGCCAAGGCGCGCGACCGCGCGCATCTGTTGCTCGGCCTGGTGATCGCGGTCACCAATCTCGACGAAGTCGTGCGCATCATCCGCGGGTCGTCGAGCCCGGCCGCGGCGCGCCACGCGCTGTTGATGCGCGACTGGCCGATCGCCGAAATCGCCGGCTATATCCGGCTGGTCGAGGCGACCGATGTCGAAGTCACCGGCGACAGCTATCGCCTGTCGGACCTTCAGGTTCGCGCGATCCTCGATCTGCGCCTCCATCGCCTGACCGCGCTCGGCCGTGACGAGATCGGCGACGAGCTCAAGGAATTGGCGGCGTCGATCGCCGAATTGCTCGAAATCCTGGCCAATCGCGCGCGCCTCTACGAAGTGATGCGCGAGGAGCTGGCAGCGGTGCGCGCCGAGTTCGCCACGCCGCGCCGTACCGAGATCGCCGGTGCCGCCGATGGTATCGAGGACGAGGATCTGATCGAGCGCGAGGACATGGTCGTGACCGTGACCATGCAGGGCTATATCAAGCGCACCAGTCTCGACACGTTCCGCTCTCAGGCGCGCGGCGGCAAGGGGCGCGCCGGCATGGCGACCAAGGACGAGGACGTCGTCACCGAATTGTTCGTCACCTCGACGCACACGCCGGTGCTGTTCTTCTCGACGCTTGGCCGCGTCTATCGGATGAAGGTGTGGCGCTTGCCCGAGGGCGGCGCGAATACGCGCGGCCGGCCGATGATCAACCTGCTGCCGCTGGCCGAGGGCGAGACGATCTCGACCGTGCTGCCGCTGCCCGAGGACGAGAATGAGTGGGGCAAGCTCCACGTCATGTTCGCCACCGCCAAGGGGTCGGCACGCCGCAACTCGATGGACGCGTTCACCAACGTACCGTCGAACGGCAAGATCGCGATGAAGTTCGAAGGCGAGGATGAGGATGACCGGCTGATCGGCGTCGCCTTGCTCGACGAGAGCGACGATGTGCTGCTGGCGACGCGCCAGGGCAAGGCGATCCGCTTCGCCGGCGACGAGGTGCGCGAGTTCCAGAGCCGCAATTCGACCGGGGTGCGCGGCATGCGCCTGGCCGATGGCGACGAAGTCATCTCGCTGTCGATCCTGCACAGGGTCGGCGTGAAGGATCAGGAAGAGCGCGAGGATTATCTCCGCCATGCACCCTGGAAGGGCGAGGACGTCGACGGCACCCGCAAGCCGCGCGAGATGGACGACGACCGCTTCGCCTATCTGAGCGAAAGCGAGCAGTTCATCCTGACCGTCTGCGCCAACGGCTACGGCAAGCTGTCCTCGGCGTATGAATATCGCCGCACCGGGCGTGGCGGCCAGGGCATCACCAATATCGACAATATCGCGCGCAACGGTCTCGTCGTGGCGAGCTTCCCGGCGACCAAGGCCGATCAGCTGATGCTGGTCACCGACCAGGCCAAGCTGATCCGCATGGGGCTCGACAGCCTGCGCGTGATCGGCCGCGGCTCGGCCGGCGTGCGCCTGTTCAACGTTGCCGATAACGAGCATGTCGTCTCGGCCGCAAAGATCGGCGAAAGCGACGAGGAAGAGGACGGCGCCGAGACGCCAGTCGACGACGGGGAAGCGGCAACCGGCGAAGGCGGCGTCACCGAGACCGGAACTGGTGAAGCAGAGGGTGGCGAGGCCGAGGCGTGACCGCGCGGCCGGACACCGCCTATAAGGTGCTGACCGCCGATCAGATGCGCGCCCTGGAAGCCGATGCTTTCGAGGGCGCGCCGATCGACCTGGCCGATGGCTATATCCACCTCTCGACCCGCGATCAGCTGACCGAGACGGTGGACCGGCATTTCGCCGGCCTATCCGATCTATGGGTCGCGGCGATCGACCTCGCGGCGCTTGGCGACAGCGTCCGGTGGGAAGAATCGCGCGGCGGCGCGCTGTTCCCGCATATCTATGGCGCCATGCCGCTCGAAACGGTGATCGCTTATGGCCCGCTCGAGCGCGAGCATGATGGGACGGTGAAGCTGCCCGTCGCGGGCTGACATTATGTAATTCTCCCTCTCCCACAAGGGGAGAGGGAGTCTGAACTCAAGGCAGCAGGTCGACGACCTCGAACCCCTCGCCTTCTTCGCGCAGCAGCATCGTGCGGTGGCAATGTTTGGGGTCGCGCTCGAAGCACAATAATGCCGAGGTTTTTTCGGCGGCAAGGTCGCGCAGTTGCGCCGCTTGGGCCTGCGCTTCGGGCAGATGGAGCTGCCCTTCATAGACGCGCTCCATCGTCCGCCAGTCGCCTTTCTTCGCCGCGTCTCGCCCCGGTTTGGGTGTGCCGAGCGCCTTGAGATGGACATAGCCGATGCCGCTGTCCTTCAGCGTCACCGCCAGAATGTTCTTCGAAAAGCCCGGGCGGCGCGACAGCGGCAAGGCACGGACGTCGATCACTTGCTCGACGCCCGCCTCGCGCAAAGTGGCGAGGAAAGCGTCCATCGTCGTGCCTTCATAACCGATGGTGAAGATCTTCATCGTCTTTCCAACGCAGCAAGGTGGTGACCGCTCCCCAGGCGATCAGCGCCTGACCGGCGAAATAGAGTGGCCAGATCAGGAGCACGGGGATCAGCGAACCGGCCAGCGGTCCCATCTTGGCAAAGATCAGCAGGTCCGAGGCAACGAACAAGACCGCGCCGAGCCCGACGCGATAGCGCGGGAAGCGGCTGATCCACGCGCTCGCCGCCATCGCGCCGAGACCGGCGGCATAGAGCGCGATGCCGGGCGCCGCAGTGCGATCCGCGGGCAGCAGGAATGCGATCGCCGGCACGCTTAGCAGGAGCAGCACGGACAGGATCGTCTGGCTCGGCGATGATTTGCTGCGGCGGTGGAGGAGGTAAAGGACCGTTGCGATGAGATGCCCCGCGAGGAACGCCAGCGCGCCTGACGCCTGGCTGCGCTCGAGCAACACGTCGCCCAGCGCGCCCAACGCCAACACCGCGGCAATCAGCCAGCCTTCCCGCCCGCGCGCATTGACCGCCGCCCAGATCGTCAGCAGGGCGACCCCTGCCCCCTTCCACGCGATCCAGGGCAGCCTCGGGATCGTATGCTGCCCGACCAACCAGAAGCTAGCGCCGGCCAGCAATGCCAGGATCAGGAGCCATGTCGCGCGGGGTCTCGATGCGATCGCCGTCATGGCGATGTGATGGCCCCATGAGCCGATATCGGCAACATGCTTTGTCATCCGGCGCCGGCGCGGCTATCGCCCGGCGCCATGACTCATGACGTTCATATTATCGGCGGCGGCCTTGCCGGGTCCGAGGCGGCGTGGCAGCTGGCCGAAGCGGGCGTGCGCGTAAAACTCTCCGAAATGCGCGGCAGCGGCGACATGACCCCGGCACATCATACCGACGGTCTGGCCGAGCTCGTCTGCTCGAACAGCTTTCGCTCGGACGATGCCGAGAACAATGCGGTCGGCTTGCTCCATGCCGAGATGCGCGCCTTGGGCTCGATCATCATGAGCGAAGGGGATCGTCACAAGGTGCCGGCAGGGTCGGCGCTGGCGGTCGATCGCGACGGCTTCTCCGCCGGCGTCACTGCGCGGCTGGCGACACATCCCAACATCACGATCCTTCGCGAGCGCGTCGACGCGCTGCCCGACGATGGCCTCGCGATCGTCGCGACGGGACCCCTCACCGCTCCCGGACTCGCGGCCAGTATCGGCGCGGCGACCGGAAGCGACGCGCTCGCGTTCTTCGACGCGATCGCGCCGATCGTGCATCGCGACAGTATCGACATGGAAACGGCCTGGTTTCAGTCGCGCTGGAACAAGGGGGACGGGAAGGATTACATCAACTGCCCGCTCGACAAGGATCAGTATCACGCCTTCGTCCAGGCGCTGGTCGATGGCGAAAAAACCGAATTCCGCGAGTGGGAAAAGGACACGCCCTATTTCGAGGGCTGCATGCCGATCGAGGTGATGGCGGAGCGCGGGCCGGAGACGCTGCGCTTCGGCCCGATGAAGGGCGTCGGGCTCGACGATCCACGTACCGGCCGCTGGCCTTATGCCGTGGTCCAGCTGCGCCAGGACAATGCCATCGGGACGTTGTGGAACATCGTCGGGTTCCAGACCAAGCTGAAACACGCCGAGCAAGTGCGGCTGTTCCGCACCATCCCCGGCCTGGAGAATGCCGAGTTCGCGCGGCTGGGCGGATTGCATCGCAATACGTTCATTCGCTCGCCCGAATTGCTCGACCCGACGCTGCGGCTGAAAGCACGGCCCAATATCCGCTTTGCCGGCCAGATCACGGGATGCGAGGGCTATGTCGAGAGCGCGGCGATCGGGCTGCTCGCGGGTCGTTTCGCGGCGGCCGAACTAAGCGGCGTTGCCATCGTGCCGCCGCCGATCGAAACCGCACTGGGTGCACTGCTCAACCACATCACCGGCGCGGCCGAGGCCGAGACCTATCAGCCGATGAACGTCAATTTCGGCCTGTTCCCGCCAATCACCGGCCGCACGAAAAAGGCGGATCGCAAGAAAATGTACACCGAACGTGCCCGCACCGCACTTGCTGGATGGCTGGCCGCTTAGATTGGGGACTCATATTCCTGGCGTCATCCCCGCGCACCCTCCCGTCACCCCGATACACTCCCGTCACCCCAGCGAAAGACCATCGGGTGAGCTGCCCCGCATGCTCGAGGGTCGTCCGGGGAACGATCCGACCCGATGTTGATCCCTGGCGGTGACGCGATGCCGCTCGAGATCCCAGCTTTCGCTGGGATGACGAGTTTTTGGAAGTGCATCGCTTTAAGAATAACAGCTTATTTTGGTTCTCTCCCTAGGAATCATCCTCGCGGTTGTCATCGACCGGAGCCGGCGCCGGGGCGGATGAGGTCGGGCGGCAATTGGGGCGCGGCTTGGACTTGCGCTTGACCGCCGTCGTGGCGAATTCGGTCGCGTTCATCGCGCCGGACTTGTCCTTGTCGGCCAGCGCGAATTTCGTTTCCGCCTTCACCGCCCATTCGTCGAACGACAAGGTGCCGTTATTGTCGACGTCGAGCTTGGCGAAGGCCTTGTGCCGCGCCATCAGATATTCGTCGCGCGTGATCGATCCATTGCGATCCTTGTCGTAGCGATCGAACCGCTTTTGCTCGCGCGTGGCGGGCAAGGCCTCGGGCACGGCGGGGCTGGTTGCCTGCCCGTCCGGCGTCGCGGTTTCGGCTGCGGCCACCGGCATGGCGGCAAGCGTCGTCGCGGGCGGCGATCGCATCGCCTGCAGGGTCATCCCCGCCACCACCAACAAGATTCCGGCCGCCGCCCCCGCAAGATATCGCCACATCGCCCGTTCCTCCTTTGACCTCACGCTAGCGCGGGCGAAAGATGGAGAAAACCGAATCCCTCCATCTTGGTGCTATCTGCCGGTCAGGCGGAACCGCGCGAGCCGAAGGACGAAACTTGGCGGGACCGGTCCGCTCAGCTGTCGATCCGCGATCAGCGCCAGCGCACCCAGCGCCCGCCCATTCCTGCTCCAACGCGATCGGCGGGCGTGTGCCAGCATGGCCGCGGCACGTTCGCGTGCCTGGCTCGCCAATGCCGGATCGCTGAGATTGGCCGCGAGGTCGGCCAGTGCCCACCCCTCGCCCGCCTCTCCAACGGGGTCACCCTCAGCCGCGTCGAGCGCGACGCCGGCCATGGCGAACAGCGCGCGGCCGCGCAGCCGCGCATGATCCTCGATCGACCCGAGGCCGCTATCGCCGAGCAACGGCTCCCACCCGTCCACCATCGCGCTGAGCGCGGCCCCCGTGATTCCCAGTGGCAGGGCCAGAGCAGTCAGGGACTGCAGCACCGGTTCGGCCGGCGCGCCGGACGTATCGAGACTCTGCAGCGCCTCGCGCCACCAGGCGAGCCGCATTTGTCCGACCAGCGGCTCGCTGGTCGTGCGCAATATATTGCCCAGCGCAGTGTCGAGCGCGAACAGCGCCTCCAGCGCGGCGCGCGACCTGTCGGGGGCGTAGCTGAAGGCGAGATGAAGCCAGGGATCGGTAAGCATTGGAAAGTGGCCGCGAGAACGTTGTCCTCGTCCCAGCGGCCATCCAGTCGATATTGTCAAATACGCGCCTTACTGAACCAATCGAGCGGTTTGGAGGGCCGTGGAAAAGAGCTGCTGGAGAGCAGTGGTAATATTATCGTTGGCGGTCACGGTCTGAACCAGCGGCGAACCGTTGATGCCCAGCGACGCACAGCTCTGCAGCGCCGTGAGGACCTGATCCGAGTTTCCGGCATTGCCGCCCGGGTAAGGCGAGGGAGGGGCCGGCAGGAATGGAGCTACGTTCGTCTGCGACCAGGGGTCGCTGGCGATCGATTCCGGGAGATATTGGGTATACAGGATGGCGATCTTGATCCCTTTGGCCTTGATGGCGGTACATTGCGCCAGATCGGTGCTCTGCATCGGTCCGAAATAGCGTCCGGTGCCGCTCGGTTGGTCCAGCATGCCGTCTGAAATGATGAACAATATCTTTTGTGGCGTCGCTCCAGGCGCGCCGGTTCCTGCGGTCGGAATGGTATTCTTCATCGCGGTGAGCATGTTGGTAAATTCAGTCGCCTTGTCGTCGATGTTCGTGACATTGGTGGGCTGGGAATTCGTCCACCAGTAATCGTCGGCCGGGAAAACTGAAGCAGCCGACCAACCGCTGCCATAGGATGCGACATTGGTGAGAGTGTTGAGCGTTTTGACGGGCGAGGAGTTGCCAGATCGCGTCCAGTCGAAGGAGAACATTTGTGCCTGGTAGGTCACATGATATTGGCTAGCCTGGTCCGCAGCGAACGGGATCAGCTGCGATGCCGCTGCAACGACATCATCCTTGCGCAAGGTGATGCTCGACGGACTACCGTATAACACGCCGTAATTGTGGGTGAGCCAATAGCCGTCCGCCCAGTATCCGGTATCATAAACACTGCTGGTTGACGTTGGAGTTCCAGTGGTCGTCGTAGTAGTCTGACTACCACCGCCCGCGGGAGTAAATACCTTTTTCGTAGTGGAGGTAGAAGTAACGTTTTTGTTTACGGCAGCAGGTCCTGCGTCGTTTAGGGTAACCGTATAAGTGGTGACTGACACTGTAGTAACTGTTGTATCGGTGGTCCCGGTCCAGGATGTCGTCCTCGTTGGCCCTGACACAGACGTGGAAGTCGATGTCATGAGATTTCCTGAACTGTCATAGACCAGGTTCGCAGATGAATCCCAGCGGTAGAATACGTTGTTCTTCGACGATCCCGCAGTATAATAACCGGTCGAGAGAAGGATATGCCGCTGCAGCGTGTCCCTGATGTAGATGCCGTCTTGCTTTGGAAGCTGCGCGTGACATGCAAATGCGCAGCCTTCGGCTTTCCACGGCGATTTCGTAGCCGCAATGATTTTGCTGACTCCGTCAGAAGTCGCAGGCAAAAGCATCGAGGGCGAATTGTCCATCGCCAGATAAAAATCGACGTTAGGCGGCTGTGCAGCGCTTGCCGCGGATGTCCCCTTGATCGTCAGAGTTGGCGCGCCGAGGATTCCGCCGAAGATGTTTATCGACTGCGCGGTATAGGTGACGGTCGCTTTGCGAAGATAGCCAAGAGCGCCGCCACTCCCGGACGTACCGTCCAGAATCGTCGCAGTCACCTGAAGATCCTGGTAGCCGTTCAGCAGGCTTGCCTGCGCCTTGAACATCGCGTTCGCAGCAGAGGTGGACGCAGTGTTGGACTGAAGAATCATGGAGGGTGCGACGGCCGCCAGAGCGGCGGCGTCGGCAGCGGCGTCCAACTGCGTCTGGAGGCTCATCGCGCGAGCATAGTCGACACCGAAACCGACCGCGAAGGTCAATGGAATGAGCGCGAATCCCGTGATCATCAGAACTCCTCCCCTCTTGTCGGCTTTCAGCCGAAGAAGGAGCCTGACCCAAGCAGCCGAAGCCGTTGCCGATAGGAGTTTCCGCATCATATGTGCACCTAGTAAAGGCGAGGAACCATGTAGATGGTTTTCGTCAGCGCAGTTGTTTGGATAGGGATGAAGCTGATCACCGGAGTGAAGTTGTAGGTGACCTTGCCCCTGTACAGCCAGCCGCCGGCCGTGCCGACCTGGGTCTTGTTGCTGATGCCGGGGGCAAGATTTCCACACACGTTCGAGCCGTCCGGCGACGTCGGTATCATCGTCGAAGTGATCATGTCGGTCGGGATCGAAACGACCGTGTTGGCCGACTGGGCCACGTTCGTCGGCAGCGTGCCTTCGACCTGGTCAGGGGTCGCATTAGCAACGACGCTACCGTCGGCGTTCTGCGTCTGGGCCTGGGCCCAGACCACATAGGCATGTGAAGCATCGCAGACTCTGAGAAGCGAAATCTGCTCGGTCGCGGCGTTTAGTTTGTAGGGCGACAGCACAACTGCACTAGCGCTGAGATAGGACTTGGCATTTGCGCTGTTCGGGTCGTTATAGAGGACCGTGGGAGACATTGATCGGCTGACGAGATCGACCAGAGAACGGGTCGCGATCGTCACTTTGCGGTTGCACGCGATCATATCCGACAGGCAGCATCCGCCCATGTACAGGAGCAGAAGCACGGGCAAGACGAACGCGAATTCGACTATCGCCACCCCGCTGGCATCCTGTGCGAGGCGCTTCAGCATGAGGACTGCGACGTGTTGCAGGTATAGTTCTCGGTCGTGAACACCGAGGTCGCCACGAGTTGGCGGTTGCTATTCGGCTGATTCGTCAGATCGAGGCCGAGCGGCCCCTTTCCTGTTGGCCACAGATAAACGAGTTGAAGGACGACAATTCGGTTCTGCCCGGCGCCGCTCGACTGATAATTGTAGCCCGTACCCGTCGAAATCAGGACACCATTGCTATCGTAGGTGAAGGTCGGCGCAGAGGCGTTCGACACATTATAGGAGTTGGCGGTGGCAACATTGACCGTGAGCCGCGAACACGAGAGCATCGACGGCAACATGGGACGCACCGTGATCGCCTCGCCATTCGCTCCCGTGCCGGAAAAACCGTTGCAGATGGCGTTCTTGAAGTCGCTCGCCGTCATGCCGACGTGGCCGTTGGCAAGTTGCGTCGTTTGAACCGCACCGGTCAGCATCAGGCGCCCCGCGCTTTGGGCTGCCGTCTCGAGCATCTGCTGCGCCAGATAAATCATCATCGTGTACAAAATCGCGAGCAGTAGTGCCAAAAAGACAGGCCCCACTATTGCGAACTCCAGGGCGGACACGCCTTTACGGTCGCGCGACAGGTTCGCGCTGAACCGGCAGACCCCCTTCAGCGCACTATTGATCCCGCCCAACATCGCCACGCATGCTCCCTCGCGGTCATTCTCCACCGAGAACGTTGAAAATCTATGAACAGCGAGGACGGCCAAGCGAGAGGGTCGCCACCCCTTCGTCGTGCCGCAGCCGCGGCCGAGGCGCTTTACGCGGAGAACGGCCGCAACCGTGTCTATATCGGAGTGGATGAGATCGGTGGAACAGGGATCGGAAACCTCGATCCGGAGGTCGTTGCGCGACATCAAGCGACCTCTATCATAAAGTCGCTGCGGACGACGACATCTCCGCAGCGCTTGCCGCGTTGTTCAGCAAGGCGGTCGGCTAGGCTCTCCCAGTAATGCGGCCGGCGGACCGGACTGGCGTTAGCGATCCGATCTGCGGGCGCGAAATGATGCCGCAAGGCGGCGGCGCGAGGATCCGTTATTCAGCAACATTCATCGTCCGCGACCGGCGGGCCTTTGGTGCGATCTACAACCCCTCGCCAACAGCGACACGAATGACCTGCGACAAATATACAACCTGCTTGGCCCTAAATATCGCCGACGCTGCCAATAAGCTGGCGAAGACCAATCGTTTCGCGCGAGAACTCATCGAATAGGGGTTGATTGCCGCGCTGCAGCAAGGCAGTCTTCGCTTATAACAGGCAAAAAAGGGGGCCTTTTATGCTAAAAATCTCACTGCGCGCGTCGAGCGCGCTGTGCTCGGTCGCATTTCTCGGGCTGACGGGGGCATCCCCGGCATGGGCGCAGACCGCCCCTACCGGCGACCAGCCATCCGCAGGCGAAGCGGCGCCGCAGACCGCTCCTGACACCTTGACCGACTCTTCCAAGAAAAAGGAAGACGATTCCAAGGAGATTGTCGTAACCGGCTCTCGCATCAAACGCAGCGCCTTCAACAGTTCGTCCCCGATTGCGGTGATCGATCCGGAAGTGGCCGAAAAGCGTGGCGTGATGGACACGGCCGAACTGCTTCAGTCCTCGCCTGTCGCCTCGGGCTCGGCCCAGGTCACCAGCGCGATCTCGTCGAACTTCGTGACCGACGGTGGCCCGGGCGCCTCTACCATTTCGTTGCGCGGGCTCGGTGCGAATCGTACGCTGGTGCTGCTCAACAGCCGCCGCGCCGGTCCGGCGGGTACACGCGGCGCGGTCTCGGCCTTCGACCTCAACGTTCTGCCGCAGTCGATCATCTCGTCGGTCCAGATCGAAAAGGACGGTGCGTCCTCGGTCTATGGTTCGGACGCGGTTGCGGGCGTGGTGAACATCCTGACCAAGACCAAGACCAAGGGTCTCGAACTCACCGCTTCGGGCAACGTTTCGCAATTTGATGGTGGCGACCAATATCGGATCAGCGGCGCCTGGGGTACCGAATGGGGTGGTCGGAATGCCGGACACATCATGCTCGCGGCGGACTATTATCACCAGACCGAGCTCTCCCAGGGCCAGCGCCGTTATCTCGACTGCCCCGAGGACTATGTCTTCAATAAGAACGGCAGCCGTGCCGACCTCATCAATCCGGTAACCGGCAAGAACCGCTGCGCGCAGCTGAGCTGGGGCCAGGTCTATCTGTACGACTATAGCGGCGCCTCGGTCCGGACGGGTCGCGGCGGCTACTCCTACGGCAACGAAAATCTCGGCGCCTACGTCCCGAACCTGAGCCCGGCATTCGCCAGTGGCGACTTCGGGGTACCGAGCAATTTCTATATGATGGGCTACAACCCCGCCTCGGCGTCGATCGACCATCTATACAATCCGCTGTACGGCGCCGCGACGGTCATTCCGGACACCAAGCGTCTCACCTTCTACGGCGACGGATCGATCAAGCTCGGCGACCATATCGAGCTTTACGCCGAAGGCCTATGGAACAGGCGCAAAACCTACCAGAACGGCTTCCGCCAGTTCTGGGATTACATGTACACATATGATTATGGTGGCCCCTCGCCTAAATTCACTGGTTCGGGCGTATTGAGTCCGACGCCGATTACCGACTGGTCCGACAGTTCGCAGAATGTGACCTATTGGCGCGCCCTCGGCGGCGCGCGCGGCGATTTCGGTGATCTGCTCAAGAGCTGGACCTGGGACACGTTCGTTCAGTACAGTAAGTCGGTCGGCCTCTATAGCAGCGACCAGATCTATAACGACTCTGTCAACCAACAGACGAATTATGGACTCGGCGGATCCTGCACCAGCGCCGATCTGACTTCGGTTCGCAAGGTTGGCTGTCTGCCAATCGACTGGACCGATCCCAGTTTCCTCGCCGGAATCTTCACGCCAGCACAACGCAACTATTTATTCGGCTATGAAACGGGCAAGACCGTTTACAAGCAGCTCAACGTCGAATTCTCGGCGACCGGCAATTTGTTCAAGTTGCCGGCGGGCAATGTCGCCGCCGCGGTCGGCGTCGCATGGCGTCGCGACTCGATCTTCGACCGGCCGGGCGACATCACCTATGCGCTCAAAGCGGGCGCCGATCCCACCCTGGCCAGTTCGTATACCAACAACAGCTGGGGCAATACCTCGTCGGGCATCACCGCCGGCCACCAGATCACCAAGGAAGCGTTCGCCGAACTCGACGTTCCGATCATTTACAACACGCCGTTTATCCGGGAATTCGGCATTTCGGGATCGGTACGCGTCACCAATTCGACCGCGAGCCGCGATTCGAACGGGCTGCTCTATCCCGATCCCGCCAATCCCGGGCAGAACATCCCGCAGAAGCTGACATCGTTCAGCGACAACGGCAATTTCACCTACAAGATCGGTGCGAACTGGAAGGTGAATGACTGGTTGCGCTTCCGCGGCACCTGGGGAACCTCATACCGCGCCCCTGCGCTGTTCGAGGACTTCCTGGCCGATCAGTCGAGCTTCGTGAGCCAACGCTCGATCGATCCTTGCATCAACTATGGAGCTCCCGGAAGCACGACGCCGCAGATCGTCAAGACGAACTGCGCCGCCGCCGGGATTCCGGGCAATTATACTGGCGGTGCCGCGACGGCCACGGTTTTGACCGGCGGCGGTGTCGGCGTAGTCCATGCCGAAACCTCGACCGCGAAGACGGCCAGCATCATCCTGACCCCCAGGTTCAGCTTCCTGCCGAGCACGCGGATCAATTTGGCGGTCGACTATTTCAATATCGAAGTGAAGGGCGAGATCAGCCAGTTGGGCGCCGCCAACATCCTGTTCGGCTGCTATAGCTCGAACTTCTACCCGACCGACCCGTTGTGCAGCCTGTTCACGCGACAGACGACGGCGCCGGTCCATGCAATCTCGTTCGTGCACGACAGTTTCATCAACGTGAACCGTCAGGCGAACGAGGGCGTCGACGTCACCGCCAATCTGTCGCAGGACATGGGCGGCTGGGGCAAGCTCGACTTCACCGCCGAGATGACCTGGCAGATCAAGGACACGCGAGCACTGTTCCTGGGAACCGAACAGGATCTCAATGGCCGTGTCGGCGACCCGCAATGGACCGGCGCATTCAACCTGCAATGGACCAAGGGAACCTTCTCGGTCTATTACGGGCTCAACGTCATCGGGGGGGCGACGGATCTCAACGAGCAGATTCGCGATACAAGTATTCCCGGCTTCGCCGGATGCTATCCGGCGGCCCCGGCAACCGGGTCGAGCGCAATCTTCCCGGCTGGATATTGTTTGAAGGAGCGGACTAGCCCAGTCTATTACCATAGCATCTCACTCACCAAGAAGTTGCCTGGTGTCGAGATTACGATGGGCGTGACCAACCTGTTCAACACCAAACCGCCGCGCGTCTCCATCTGGGGCAATTCCGAGACTACGACCTTCGGACAGAGCGTATTCTCGTCGCAATATGACCTGATCGGACGTCGCGGCTTCGTCACGGTGAAGACGCACTTCTGATTCCTGTGCTTCCCGGGGACGCGGACGGACGCCCGCTCCCCGGGCTTGCACCCTCAAGCTTTCGACGGCAGACCGGATCGTAACTGACCAAGCCACCCTGGGACGGCCGGCAAAGGAACTCGCATGCCCATCGTCCGGATGACCCCCGACACGCTCAACGACGAAAATCGCAAGTTCGAGCAGTCGCCGCTGAAGCAGACACTCTTCCTCAACAGTGTGCCCAAATGCGGCAGCCATTTGTTGCGCAACATCATCCGCATGTTCGTGCCGGTCGAGCAGCAATATCACGAACAATTCATCCAATGGGCCAATCTCGGCCAGCATCTGGCAGCGCTCGATCCAAGGCGTCCACAAGTCAGCTGGGGCCATTTGTTCTTCGCTGACAACTCGGCGATGGAACTGGCTGGCGCGCGCAAGATCCTGTTGGTGCGCGACCCTTATTCCTGGGTGCTGGCGCGCGCGCGCTTCTTCCTGTCCGACGAATTCAGCGGCAATGTCGATCGGCTGAAGAGCGGCGAGTTGAAGCTCGAGGAACTCCTCAACCTGATGATCTTCGGCATCTACGAAAAAGCGCCGCCGATGTACGACATCTTCACCAACAATGCGGTGGCATGGCTAGGTACCGGCGTGCATCTGGTCAAATACGAGGATCTGGTACGCCATCTGAAGGCGCTCGACAGCCGCGATGCGGAATATTTCTTCGCGACGTTGCTGGAGGCGTGTGGCATCGCGATGCCGAGCGACTGGCGTGAACGCGTGCGGGTCGGCTCCGATCGGAAACAAAGTGGGACCGCGCGCGAGAATCTGCGCGGGATCGATGTGGAATTTCCCGACGAGCTGCCGGATATGCAGAAGCGCCTGGTCGACTATGCCGCGCCCGGACTCCGCGCGATCCTCGGCTACGCCTGAGACAGAGCACAAAATCCGATACGAAAAGGGCGGCCCGTTCGGACCGCCCTTTCTTTCTCGGCAGATCGTATCGATCAATACCGATAATGATCCGGCTTGAACGGTCCCTCGACCGGCACGCCGATATAGTCGGCCTGCTTCTGGCTGAGTTTGGTCAGCTTCACGCCCAGTTTTTCGAGGTGCAGCTCGGCGACCTTCTCGTCGAGATGCTTCGGCAGGACGAAGACGTCGTTCTTATATTCGCCGGCCTTGGTGAACAGTTCGATCTGCGCCAGCGTCTGGTTAGTGAAGCTCGACGACATCACGAACGACGGGTGGCCGGTCGCGTTGCCCAGGTTCACCAGACGGCCCTTGGACAGGATGATGATCTGCTTGCCGTCGGGGAACTCGACCAGGTCGACCTGCGGCTTCACTTCGGTCCACTTGTAGTTCGACAGCGCCGATATCTGGATCTCGCTGTCGAAGTGACCGATGTTGCAGACGATCGCCATGTTCTTCATGCCCTTCATGTGATCGGCGGTGATCACATCGGCATTGCCGGTCGCAGTGCAGAAGATGTCGGCGCGGGTCACCGCTTCCTCCATCGTCACCACTTCATAACCTTCCATCGCCGCCTGCAGCGCGCAGATCGGATCGATCTCGGTCACCAGCACGCGGGCGCCACCATTGCGCAGCGACGCGGCCGATCCCTTGCCGACGTCACCGAAGCCGGCGACGCAGGCAACCTTGCCGGCGAGCATCACGTCGGTGCCGCGACGGATCGCGTCGACCAGCGATTCCTTGCAGCCATAAAGGTTGTCGAACTTCGACTTGGTCACGCTGTCGTTGACGTTGATCGCCGGGAACGGCAGCTCGCCCTTCTTGGCGATCGCGTACAGGCGATGGACGCCGGTGGTGGTCTCTTCCGACACGCCCTTGATGTTCTTGACCGTCTCGGTGAGGTAGCCGGGCTTGCGCTTGATGAATTCCTTCACCGCGCGCTGCATCTCGATCTCTTCCTCATTCTCGGGCTCGGCGAACGACTGGCCGGCCTCGAGCTTGGCGCCCCACAGCGCGAACATCGTCGCGTCGCCACCATCGTCGAGGATCATGTTGCAGGTCTCGTCGCCCCAATCGAAGATCGAGCCGACATAGTCCCAATATTCGGCCAGGGTCTCGCCCTTGATCGCGAACACCGGCACGCCCGACGCGGCGATCGCGGCGGCGGCATGGTCCTGGGTCGAAAAGATGTTGCAGGTTGCCCAGCGTACCTTGGCGCCGAGCGCGGTCAGCGTCTCGATCAGCACCGCGGTCTGGATCGTCATGTGGAGCGAGCCGGTGATGCGCGCGCCCTTCAACGGCTGCGACGCGCCGAATTCCTCGCGCAGCGCCATCAGGCCCGGCATCTCGGTCTCGGCGATGTTGATCTCCGCACGGCCGAAATCGGCGAGGGAAAGGTCCTTGACGACATAATCGGTCGTACGGTCGAGCACGGTGGCCACGTCAAAAATCTCCGGAAAAGTCGGTTGATGCGGCTCCCCTACCCAAAGGGCGGCGCGATTGCAATCTCGATATAAAGATTTCTTTATATGATATGCCGAGCGGTTTTTTTCTCGCGCCATGTCACATCGCGCCGCGCTGTCTCGTCAGGTCCACGTAACCCAAACGAAAGGACAGATCATGACCCCTCGCCTCAACCCCTACACCGCTTCGCCCGACATGGTTCAGGCGTTCCTCGCGCTCTCGAACGCCGTCGCCGAAAGCGGGCTGGAAAAGCCGCTGCTCGAACTGGTCAAGATCCGCTCGTCGCAGATCAACGGCTGCGCCAATTGCATCAACATGCACACGTTCGAGGCGCGCCAGGCCGGCGAGACCGAGCAGCGCATCTATCTGACCTCGGCATGGCGCGAGGCACCGTGCTATACCGACCGCGAACGCGCGGCGCTGGGCTGGACCGAGGCGCTGACGCTGATCGCGGACAAGGGCGCGCCGGACGATGTCTATGCCGCGCTCGACGCGCAGTTCAGCAAGGAGGAGCAGATCAAGCTTACCATGATGATCAACGTGATCAATGGCTGGAACCGCCTCGCGGTCGCCTTCCACCTGTTCGAGCCGAGCCTCGGATGGAAGGCGTGAGCGACGCCGCCGCCCAGTTCGACGCGCTTCGGCCCAGGCTGATGCGCGTCGCCTACCGCATGCTCGGCTCGGTCGCCGATGCCGAGGATGTGGTGCAGGACGCCTGGCTACGCTGGGCCGACACCGATCGCGATGCCGTCCGCGTGCCCGAGGCATTCCTGCGCCGCGTGGTCACCCGCCTGTGCCTGGACCAGCTCAAGTCGGCGCGCGTGCGGCGCGAGGAATATATCGGCCCCTGGCTGCCCGAGCCGGTGGTCGAGGCCGAGGAAGTGGAGGACGTCACTCTCCCCCTGATGCTCGCGCTCGAGCGGCTGTCACCGCTCGAACGCGCGGCGTTCCTGCTCCACGACGTGTTCGGCGAAAGCTTCGACGACGTTGCCGAAAGCCTGGGCCGCGACGCGGCGGCGTGCCGCCAGCTCGCCAGTCGGGCGCGCGAACACGTGCGCGCGGAAAAGCCCCGCTTCCCGGTCGAGCGCGAGCATGGCCTGGAGATCGCCCAGGCCTTCTTCGCGGCCACGCGTGGCGAGGTCGGTCGATTAGGCGCGATGCTGGCGGACGATGTGAGCCTCTATTCGGATGGCGGCGGCAAGCGGCCGGCGGCGGCACGCATCATGCTCGGCTGGAGCGAAGTCACGCGGACTTTTGCCGCGATCGGACGACTGCAGCGCGGCAATTACGGCGAACTGATCCGCTTCGCCTGGGTCAATGGCCTGCCCGGCTTCGTTACGCGAGAAGCCGATGGCGTGCTGCAGACCACGGCGCTGCTGATCGAGCATGATCGGATCAAGGCGATCTACGTCATGCGGAACCCGGATAAGCTTCGGCACCTCGAGGGCGCGCTGCATTAGGGTGAATGTCCCCCCTCCCGCTTGCGGGAGGGGTCGGGGGGAGGGGAACAGGGTGGCTCGACCTAGATGCGAACCAGGATGCTCGCAGTGACCGTGCCATGGAGGCGGAATCCCAAACTCTCATAAAGCGCGATCGCGCCTACGTTGCTGGCATAAGCGTGCAGCCACGGCGTCTCGCCGCGCGCGATCATGCGCTCGGCCACGATACGCATCAGCGCGCCCGCATATCCCTTGCCGCGATGGTCGGGATGCGTGCAGACGCCGCTGACCTCGCTGAGGCCGGGCATCTTCATCCGCTCGCCTGCCATCGCGATCAGCGCGCCGTCCTGCTTCACACCGATGAAATCGCCGAGCCGGTTGGTATGAGCGGCATAGGGACCCGGTTGGGTCAGCATCGCGAGGTCATACATGGTGGGCGCGTCGCCCTCGTCGAGCTCGACGATCTCGAACGCCGACGGCTTGCCTGAGACCAGTTTCTCGCAAACCATCTGCACGCATTCGGCTTGCCGCACGAAGCGCGTCCCGGGCGGCGCCGGCCAGTGGTCGCGCTCGACCATCCACAATTCGCCTTGCTCGGGCACCAGGGCAGCTAGCGCGGCAAGGCTTTCCGGCGAGCAATCGGCAGCCGCACCGAACACGCCATAATCGCGATCGATCCGCCAGGCGCGCGCATCGCCTTCCGCGATCGCTGACCAGCGCGTCGTTAGCGCGTTCCAAACCGGTCGGTCGAGTTGCTCATACCCCATAGGATCGGCGCTAAACATTGTCCCGGCGCTCGCCAAGAGCGAGCGTCAGGCCGTGCCCGTCTGGCTCGCGAGCAGGCGCGGATCGATCCCGGCGCGCTCGAACCCTGCGGTCCAGCGATCGTCCGCTTCGGTGTCGAACAGCAACCGCTCGTCGCCGGCGATATTGAACCAGCCATGGCGCAGCATCTCGCCATCGAGCTGCCCCGCGCCCCAGCCGGCATAGCCGAGCGCGACCAACCAGCGGCCAGGTCCCTGTCCGTCGGCGATCGCCTTCAATATGTCGATCGTGCCCGACAACGCCCAGCGCCCGGCGACGTCGATCGTGTCCTGCCCTGACCAGTCGGTCGAGTGGAGAATAAAACCGCGGCGCGGCTCGACCGGTCCGCCGAAATGGACCGGTGCGTCGGGCGCCTCGCCGGGCTCGATATCGAATTGGTCGAGCACGTCATGCAGCCCGAGTCCATCGATCGTCGCACCGATGCCGATACCGATCGCGCCTTCCGTATCGTGCCCGCACATCGCGATCACCGCGTGCTCGAACCGCGGATCGCCGATGCCCGGCAATGCGAGAAGAAACTGTCCGGTCAGAAAAGGGGCTGCCGATTCCATCATTGGTATATTAAGCGGGTCGGACCGCTGCCGTCACGGCTTGAATTTCCCGGCAGCGATGCCAAGTGCCGGGCGCGCGGCGCGTTGACGCGCCCTTGAGGAGAGAGTGACATGACCATTGCCGTTGGCGACAAGCTTCCTTCCACCACCATCGTCAAGGCGACCGAAAATGGTCCCGAGCAGGTCAGCTCGGACGATTTCTTCGCCGGCCGCAAGGTCGCGCTCGTCGCCGTCCCGGGTGCTTTCACTCCGACCTGCTCGGCGCGCCACCTGCCCGGTTTTCTCGACAAGGCTGCGGACATCAAGGCCAAGGGCGTCGACGAGATCGCCTTCACTTCGGTCAACGACGCGTTCGTCATGGGCGCCTGGGGCAAGGCCAATGACGCCGCCGGCAAGGTTACCATGCTGGCCGACGGCAATGCCGATTTCGCCAAGTCAGTCGGTCTCACGTTCGATGGCTCCAAATTCGGCATGGGCGAGCGCAGCCAGCGTTATTCGATGATCGTCAACGACGGCGTGGTCGAAGAGCTCAACGTCGAAGCGCCCGGCGAGTTCAAGGTGAGTTCGGCGGAGCATCTGCTCGAACAGCTCTGATTCTCTCGGATCGTCGCGTAACCGAAACAAACGAACACGTCCGCGGGAACGCTAGGGGATAGCCCCGCGTTCTCGCGGCGTTCCGTTTTCCTGTTTTGTGGAGATACCCATGGCCGACGATATTATCACCGCAACCGACACCAAGGCGACAGCCACCGACTCGTCGCTTGTCGACGACGCGATCGAGACCGCCAAAAGCGTACTCGACACCGCACTCACCGAATCCAAATCGTTCCTGTCCAAGGCGCAGGAGACGCTGACCAATGCCGCCGAAAGCGCGGTCGCGGCGGCCAAGGAGCATCCGATCGCGGCTGCCGGGATCGCCGCCGGTGCCGCCGCAGCGGTGGCGGGCGCGGCCTATGGCGCGTCGAAACTCCTGTCGGACGACGACACGGCGACGACGGTACCCAAGGGCGCCAAGAAGAAGAGCTGACGCGCCCGCGTAACGACCACGACTTGCCAGCGTCATCCCTGTACTGAGGGCCTGCACTCGGTCCCGGCAACGGTCGTGACGGCGCGAATTTGGGTGCAGGGCTAGAAGCGGGGAGGGAGCGATGTCGCAGGACATCGTGACCGACGAGCGACGACGCCCTGGGCCCAAATTCGCCCGCCGCTTTGCGGTTGCCGTCACAAGCTCGCTGGTCGTCGTCGCTTGCTTGCGCGTAGCTTTGGGCTACGCGACCGCGCTGCGCTCCTCGCCATCGAGCTTGTGAAGGCAATCACGGCCATTGCCGGGACCGAGTGCAGGCCCTATCCGCAGCGGATGACGCAGGCATCCGATATCGTCGCCGAACTCGATCGGCTCTACTCCGCCTCGGTCGAACGTCTCCAGGACGCGCTGACGGCTTATCTCACCACCGGCAAGACGCCCGATCCCAAGTCGCGCGCCGACGGGTCGTTCGCCTATCCGGAAATCCGCCTGATCTATCGCGGCGAGCATGATCGCCCGACCCCGCTGCGGTCGTTCGGCCGGCTGTCCGAAGCGGGCGATTATCGCATCAGCGTGACCAAGCCGCGCATCTATGCCGATTATCTGACCGAACAGCTCACGTTGCTGATCGAGGATTATGACGTCGAAGTCTCGGCGGTCCCGGGGCGGCAGGAAATCCCCTTCCCCTATGTTCTCGACCCGAGCCATGCGCTCAATCTCGACGAAGTATCGGCGGTCGAACTGGCGCGCTGGTTCCCGGCGACCGAGCTCGCGCATATCGGCGACGAGATTGCGGACGGGCTACCCACGCCTGGCGAGGCGCGACCGCTGGCCTTGTTCGACGGCTTGCGCACCGATTTCAGCCTGGCGCGATTGCGGCATTATACCGGTACGCCGCCCGAGCATGTTCAGCGTTATGTGCTGTTCACCAATTATCACCGATATGTCGACGAATTCGTCCGCTGGGCATTCGATCAGCTCGGCGAAGGCAGCCGCTTCACCGGCGTCTCCGGCGCGGGCGGCGTTCTGTTGCGCGCGGGCGACGATATCGAAGCGGTGCTGGCGGACACCAGCGCGTGGCGGCGGCACCAGATGCCGGCTTATCATCTGATGGCCGATGATCGCACCGGTATCACGTTGGTCAATATCGGCGTCGGGCCGTCCAACGCCAAGACGATCTGCGATCACCTCGCGGTGCTCCGCCCCGAGGCGTGGCTGATGATCGGCCATTGCGGCGGCCTCAGGCCCAGCCAGCGGATCGGCGATTACGTTCTGGCGCACGCCTATCTGCGCGACGATCATGTCCTCGACGACGTACTGCCGCCCGAAATTCCGGTCCCGGCGATCGCCGAAGTCCAGGTCGCGATGGCGCGCGCCGCGGAGAAGATCAGCGGCCAGTCGGGCGAGGAGCTCAAGCGGCGCTTGCGCACCGGCACGATCGTCACGACCGACGACCGCAACTGGGAATTGCGCTACACCAAATCGGCGCTGCGCTTCTCGCTCAGCCGCGCGGTGGGGATCGATATGGAATCGGCGACGATCGCCGCGCAAGGCTATCGCTTCCGCGTTCCCTACGGCACGTTGCTGTGCGTTTCGGACAAGCCGCTCCATGGCGAGCTCAAGCTGCCGGGCCAGGCCAACCGCTTCTACGAGCGCGCGATCAACGAGCATATGCGGATCGGCATCCAGACCTGCGAGGAGCTTCGCCAGGAAGGCGCCAAGCTCCACAGCCGCAAATTGCGCGCGTTCAACGAGCCGCCGTTCCGCTGATCTGTCACGGGGCTATCACGACCCTGAAACAATCTGGTATGCGCGGACGTTAGCGACCAAAGAGAACAGGGGATCAGCTCTCATGGCCACGACGCCGAAAAAGACGCCTGCCAAGCCCGCCGCAACGAAGGCGGCCGCCAAACCCAAGGCGCCAGCGAAGCCGAAAGCGGCCACCACGCCGGCGGCGGAGCCGGAAGTGAAGGCCGCCGCGACGAAGGCCGCTGCCAAGGCGCCGGCAAAGACGGCAGCAGCCAAGCCGAAGGCCGCAGCGAAACCGAAGACAGCAGCAAAGCCCGTCGCCAAGGCGGCCGGCGCCGCGGCTGCCACCACGCCTTCACCGAAGGCTGCCGCCAAACCCGCGGCGAAGGCCAAGCCTGCAGCGAAGCCCAAGGCCGCCGCGGCTCCCAAGGCTCCGGCGACGCCAAAAGCGTCCGCCGCTCCCAAAGCTGCTGCGGCTCCCAAGCCTACGCCAAAGCCGACCCCCGCCTCGCCGACACCCACGCCTGCGTCCGCAGCACCAAGCCGTGCCGCGACGATCGCCAAGCGGGGCGGCATTGCCGCCGGGATCGCCGGCGCGATCGGTGCCGTCGCGGCTTTGTTCACACTCCGCAGCAGCAGCCGCAAGACCGAGCCGAAGGACGAGAATTCCTGAGCTTACCGGTCAGTTCGGCAGAACTGGGTGGGCTAACCTCGCATCGTCTACACCGTCACCCCGGCCTTGTGCCGGGGTCCACTCCTCCGCAACCGAGATGCGGTTTTGTTGCGCAATGGATGCCGGGACGAGCCCGGCATGACGATTGGGGTTAGGTTCGGGCTCGAGTTTCTAGGTCGGCAGCACGGCGAGGACGGTCACTCGAAGGGTCCCTCGCCTCACCACCCGCTCGGTTTCCCCTTGTTCTGCTCGTCGAGCCATTTCTTCAACGGCGCGAAATAGTCGACCATCGCCTGGCCCGAAATCTCGCGGCTGCCGGTGAATGCCTGCAGCGCATCGGGCCACGGCTTGGATTGCCCCATCTCCAGCATCTTCTGCAGCTTCGCGCCGACCTCCTTATTGCCGTAGAACGAGCAACGATGGAGCGGGCCGGTCCAGCCGGCCTGCTTGCACGCCGCCTGATAGAATTGGAACTGAAGCAATCGCGCCAGGAAATAGCGCATATACGGCGTGTTCGCCGGGATATGGTATTTCGCGCCCGCGTCGAACCGCGACGAATCGCGCGCGACCGGGGGCTTGATGCCCTGATATTGCAGCCGCAGCGCGTCCCAGGCCGACTGATATTGGTCGGGCTTGATCGAGCCGTTGAACACGCCCCAGCGCCATTTGTCGACCAACAGGCCGAACGGCAGGAATGCGACCTTGTCCATCGCCTGGCGCAGCAGCAGCCCGGTGTCCTTGTCCGCGCTCGGCACGCGCGATTTGTCGAGCAGGCCGATCTGAACGAGGTAATCGGGCGTGATCGACAAGGCGACGAAATCGCCTATGGCTTCGTGGAAGCCGTCATTGGCGCCGTTCTCGTACAGGAACGGCTGGTTCATATAGGCGCGCTGATAATAGTTATGCCCAAGCTCGTGATGGACCGTCACGAAGTCGTCGGCATTGACCTTGGTGCACATCTTGATGCGCACGTCCTGCTTGTTGTCGATGTCCCAGGCCGAGGCATGGCACACAACCTCGCGATCGGCCGGCTTGACGATCATCGACCGCGCCCAAAACGTGTCGGGCAAAGGCGCGAAACCGAGCGAGGAATAGAAGCCCTCCCCCGTCTTCACCATCTTGATCGGGTCATATCCCTTGGCCTTGAGCAGCGCCTCGGTATCGTAGCCGATATCGCCCGATCCCTTGGGCGCGACGACGTCGTAGATATTGCCCCATTCCTGTGCCCACATATTGCCGAGCAAATCGGCGCGGATCGGACCCGTCTTGGGCTGGACCGCATCGCCATATTTCTCGTTGAGCTTCCAGCGGACATAGGTGTGGAGCGAAAGGTAGAGCGGCTCGACCTGTTTCCACAGGCGATCGGTCATCTTGGCGAAGTCGTCCGGCGGCATGTCATAGCCCGCGCGCCACATCGCGCCGACATCGGCATAGCCCAGTTCCTTGGCGCCCTGGTTCGAGATGTCGACCATGTGCGCGTAATCGGCCTTCATCGGCACGCCGACATTGTCGTTCCAGCTGACCCACATCTCCTTGAGTTTGGCAGGGTCGCGGGTGGTGCCCATCGCCGCCTCGATATCCGATCCGTTGATCGGCTTGCCGTCGAGCGTGCCCTTGCCCTTGCCATATTCGGACTGGAGCTTCGTCGCGATCGTCGACAGCTCATCGGCCGCGCCAGGGCGCGAGGGTGCCGGCAAGGTGATGCCGTTGCGGATCAGGTCGAGCTTGCGCCTGGTGTCAGGCGACAGACCCTGGACGTCGAGATATTTGGCCGCTTCGCCGGCATATTTGACCGCGAGTTCGGTCTGGCGCGCGCTGACTTCCGCCGCCATCGCGTCGGTATCGTCGGTGATGTAGGTCGCGTTGATCCAGCCGGCGCGGTTCGCATCGACCGAGATGTCGGCGAGGTCCTTTTCCGCCTTGGCAACGAATGTGTCGGCGTCCGCCGCCGTCGCCGGAGCATTCTTGTCGGGCGCGGTGGCGAGAACCACAGCCCCAGAAAGAACCAGCGCGAGCGCAAGGCCCGACGCCATCGCGGTACGGATCATGTTCAACGACTCCCTGAACTTAGCGACGCGACACTGATCCCGCCGGGAGCCCGCGGTCAAGCGGCGAGGAAATCGGCGATCGCCTGGCCGAGCTCGGGCTTGATCACCGCGCTCATGTGATTGCCCGGCACTTCGACATAGCGTGCGTTCGGCAGCGCGTCGGCGAGCGCGGCGGCGCTGCCATTGTCGTCGTCATCGGCACCGTTCACGCAGAGCGTTGGCCAGTCGAAACGCTCGATCTGCTCGATCGGCGTGCTGACGAACGTATCGATCACCCCCAGCAAGGCCTGCGGATCGCCACCGGTTGTCTTGAGGAACGCCTCGGCGAACCATTCGGGGCTGTTGCGCTCATGCTTGCCGAGGTTGGTGAGGATATGGCGGAAATGCCCGCCCCGCCGATCGGCCGCGGTCAGGCCGTCCAGCCCCATGCCAGAAAAGATCACGCGGCGCGGGTCGGCTCCCGTCGCCAGCATCCGGCTGGTCGTCCGCGCGCCGAGCGAATAGCCGCCGAGGTCGTAATCGGTGAGGCCGAGATGCGCGATCAGCGCGTGTCCGTCCCTTGCCAAGGCATCGGGCGGATAGGCGGCCGGATCGTGCGGCCGCGCGCTGGATCCATGGCCGCGCAGATCGGGCATGATCACCCGGAAACCCCTGGCGGCGATAGCGGCGGCATGGCCGTAGCGGATCCAGTTCGTCACGGCATCAGAGAAGAAGCCGTGGATCAGGACGACCGGGCGCGCGCTTTCGTCCCTGGGGCCAACCTCGCGCCAGGCCATAAGCTGGCCGTCGAAACTATCGAAATATTGCGGCTCAATCGGGGAGTTTGCCAACGCTGTTCATCCATTTGTCGACCAGAGCCTGATGCTCGTCGGTCCGCTTGGCGGGAAGCGTGCTGGTGTCAAGCCATGCCGGGTGCCAGCTTTCCTTGCCGAAATGGCTGGTCGGCTTGAACCGTGACGGGTCGTCGAAGCTGCCGACGGTCAGATCTAGATTGTTGCCATCGTCGAATTCGAAGGTGAGCGGCGTCCCGCAGGTCGAACAGAAACCGCGCTGCGCGAAGGGCGACGAGCGATAACGGTCGGGCTCCCGCTCCCATGTCACCGCCGCCTTGGTCACGTTGCGGAACGCGATCGATACGCCGCCGGTCGCGCGCTGGCACATCCGGCAATGGCATAAATACGCATCATCGCCATCGATTTCAGCCACATAGCGTATGCGGCCGCACTGGCACCCGCCGGTCATCCTGTCTGCCACCATCGCCTCCTATGCTGCGCTGCGCAATTTTTTTGCGTCAGCTACTATTTTATATAAGCATACTCATTATATGTGTCGCTATGAACGACTCACTCGGCTTCCTGATTAGCGATGTCTCGCGCCTGATGCGCCGTCGTTTCGACGAGCGCGCGCGCGAGGTCGGTGCCACGCGCGCGCAATGGCGCACGCTGACCACCCTCAGCCGCCATGAAGGCCTCAATCAGGGGGCGCTGGCCGACCTGCTCGAAGTCGAGCCGATCACCTTGTGCCGGATGATCGACCGGCTCGAGGAATCGGGTTTGGTCGAGCGTCGTCGCGATCCAGCCGACCGCCGCGCCTGGCAATTGTTCCTGACCGACAAGTCGAAACCGATCCTCGACGATCTGCGTTCCATGGCCGAAGGCCTGTTCGATCAGGTTCTGCTGGGTATCGACGAACCCGATCGCGCCGCGCTGGGCAAGACGCTTGAGCGCATGCGCGCGAACCTTCTCATCCTCCCTTCCCCCCGTACGACCGAGACCGCCCATGGCTGACGCCGATCCAAAAATAGACGCCAAGGGCGAAATGGTCGCCGCCGCGAACGTCATCGAAACCGTCGAGGCGCCCGCCCAAGTGACGAAGAAGCGCAGCTGGTTGCGCCTTGCGCTGATGATCAGCGTTCCTCTCCTGATCGCGGCGATCGCAGGATATTTCTACCTGACCGGCGGCCGGTACGAGAGCACCGACAACGCCTATGTCGAACAGGATACGGTGTCGATCAGCCCCGACGTGTCGGGGCGCATCGTCGATGTCCGCGTAAAGGAGAACCAGCCGGTAAAGGCGGGCGACGTCCTGTTCGTGATCGACCCCGAACCCTACCGCATCGCGCTCGAACAGGCGAATGCCGCAATCGCCAGCGCGAAGGTCGATGTCTCGACCAAGGCAACCGACACCGGCAGCGCCGCCGCCGATATCGAGAGCGCCAATGCCGACATCGCGCTCGCCCAGGCGACTTGGCAACGCCAGGATGCCCTGTGGAAGAAGGGATTCACTACCAAGGCGGCGCTCGACGCGGCGCAGCACGAGGTTCTTGCCGCCAAGGCGCGCCTCGCAACCGCCCGGGCCGCGGCGCAGAAAGCGCAAGTCCAGCTGGGCAGCGGCGTTGCCGGATCCGGCATCCCCGCCGCGGTCCAGGCCGCCATGGCGGATCGCGACAAGGCGCAGATGAACCTGACCCGCACCGTGGTGCGCGCGCCGCATGACGGCATCGTCACGCAGACTAGCCGGTTGCAGGTGGGCAACATCACTCCGTCGGGCGTGCCCGCGCTCAGCCTCGTCGTGACGTCGCCCTGGGTCACGGCAAACTTCAAGGAGACGCAACTGGCCAATATGCGCGTCGGTCAACCGGTCGAGCTGAAGTTCGATGCCTATCCGGGCATGAAATTGTGCGGCAAAGTCCAAAGCATCGGTGCCGGTACGGGCTCGTCCGCGTCGATCCTTCCGGCGCAGAATGCCAACGGCAACTGGGTCAAGGTGACGCAGCGCGTACCGGTGCGCATCACGATCACCTGCAAAGCCAACCGCCCGTTGATCACCGGACTGTCGACCGACGTCTCGGTCGACACCAAGCCCAATGGCTAGTGCTGCCGCCACTCCTGCGTCCTCGGGAGCGGGAGCGCGTCAGGCCCAGCCCGCGCTCAGCCCGCCGCTGCTGGCAACCTCGAACCGCCCGCTACTGACCGTCGGCGTCATGGGCGCGATGGTGATGCAGATCCTCGACACGACGATCGCCAACGTCGCGCTGCCGCACATGACCGCAGAGCTCGGCGCGACCACCGATACGATCACCTGGGTGCTGACCAGCTATATCGTCGCGACCGCGATCGCCCTGCCCGCGACCGGCTGGCTGAGCGATCGGCTGGGCAGCCGCAACCTGTTCCTGATCGCCGTGGCCGGCTTCGTGCTCGCCTCGGCCTTGTGCGGAACCGCGGTCAATCTGGGCGAAATGGTCGTCTTCCGTGCTTTCCAGGGCATTTTCGCGGCCTTCATCAATCCCTTGTCGCAAACCGCGATGATCGACATCAACCCCAAGGAACGACAGGCCCAGGCGATGTCGGTCTGGGGAATGGGCGTGATGGTCGGGCCGATCCTGGGGCCGATGCTCGGCGGCTATCTGACCGACAATTTCAACTGGCGCTGGGTGTTCTATGTCAACGTGCCGGTCGGCGCCTTGACCTTCGCCATTCTGTGGTTCCTGCTGCCGTCGCGGCCCAAGGCGACGCGCTCGTTCGATTTCACCGGTTTCGCGTTCGTCGGCCTGGCGGTGGCGAGTTTCCAGCTGATGCTCGACCGCGGTCAGAACCAGGATTGGTTCTCGAGCTGGGAAATCATCACCGAAGGGCTGATCGCGCTCGCCGCGGCGTGGATCGCGATGATCCATCTCGCCACCGCTGCCAAGCCGCTGTTCGACCGGCATCTGTTCAAGAACCGCAATCTCGTGACGGCGATGTTCTTCATGATCATCATCGGGATCTCGACCATGGCGCCGATGGCGTTGCTACCGCCGATGCTGCAGCAATTGTTCGGCTATTCGGTGGTCCAGACCGGGGTAATGATGGCGCCGCGCGGCGTCGGCGTGCTGTTCACGATGTGGCTGGCCGGGCGTTTGATCGGGAAGGTCGACACGCGGATCCTCATCGCAATCGGGCTAATATTGTTCGCCTGGTCGCTGCGTACGATGGCGAGTTGGTCGCTGGAGATGGATTCCTGGCCGGTCATCACGTCAGGCTTCATCCAGGGGCTCGGCATGGGCCTGGTGTTCATGCCGCTCAACAGTCTGGCCTTCGCGACCCTCGAACAGAATTACCGCACCGATGGCTCCAGCCTGCTCAACCTGATGCGGTCGATCGGACAGTCTGCGGGCATCTCGATGGTGACCGTCTTCCTGGCGCGCAACATCCAGACCAGCCATGCCGATCTCGCCCAGCATATCACCGACCATGCCGTTCCTGGTTTCAACATCGGCCAGCTGTTTCAGCTCGGCGAAATGTCCGACGCGGTGTTCGGGATGGTCGACGCCATGGTCAACCGGCAAGCCGCGATGATCGCCTATATCGACGACTTCTACCTGATGGCGTGGTTGTCGGTCGGGGTGCTGCCGCTGGTCCTTCTGCTCCAGAAGCCGAAGGGCAAGGTCGAGGTGGTGCACGCCGAATAGCGCGCGCGAGGTTCACCGCGACAGGATGGCGGCGAACTCGGCCACCGGAGGGGTTTCGTCGAAACAGGGAACGCCCCCGGCAATCGTCACCCAGGGTTGCTTGCTCTTCACCCAGATATGCACAAGCGGCTCGATCGTGCGGTTGTGGTCGAGCGTGCCCGCGCGAACCACGGCGATTCCCGGCCGCGAACTATTCGTGTTCCACAGCCGATTGTGACACAGGCCGCAAGCGCGCTGGTGCGACAATGCCCCACTCTCGTTCGTGACCGTGAACTCGACGATCGGGCCGGTTGCCTGGATCGCGGTTTCTGGCACCACCGCCTGCTCGCTGAACGCGCTTCCCGACCAGCGCTGGCAATCGGTGCAATGGCAGCAATAGATCGCGGTTAGGGTGTCGACCGCCAGCTCATAGCGCGCCGCGCCGCAGCGACAGCCGCCGGTAAAGGTCATATGCGTTTCTCCAGTCCGGCCTGCTCCATCCGCCAAAGAGCCAGGTCGATCCGATCCTGTCCGAAAAAGGGTTCGTCGTTGAACACCAGGGTCGGCACGCCCCAATGCCCGGCGGCTTCGAGCGCTTCCTGATTGGCGGCGACTTCGGCGTCGAGCGCGTCTGCGTCGCGTCCGGCTTCGGCATCGAGGTCGGCCATGTCGAGCCCGGCCCTCGTAGCCGCGCCGGCAAGATGATCGCCGAGGTGCCAGTCGGCCGCACCGCCCCAGACGAGTTGCGCCACTTCATCGGCATAAGCGAATCCCCTGCCTCGCCGCGCGGCTACCTGCCCGGTGCGGACGAGCCGACGGATATGCGGCTGCTCGGCGGCGATCTCGCGCGTTGCGATATTCTGGACGATCGGATCGGGGCGCGGCGGCCCGAACGGAATGCCGTCATGCTGTGCGACCCGCATCACGTCTCGGATCGTGTAGCGCAGCCAATTCGGGTGGTTGCGCTCGAAAAAGTCGGGTTGACGGATCGCGAGCGGATAGACCGGTTTGAGATCGATCATGAGGTCGTAATCGCGCACGATCGCGCGCCACTTTGGCAGCGCGAGATAGCTATACGGGCTGCGGAACGAGAAATAGAGGTCGGCGTGCAAGGTCATTCGATTCCTCCCCGGGCTCGCCCGGGGAGGAATGGGAAATAGTCGCCCCCCGTCAAGCCGCCTTCTTGAGGTGCCGCCGGCCGAGCAATTCGGCGATCTGCACGGCGTTGAGCGCCGCGCCCTTGCGGAGGTTGTCCGACACGCACCATAGCGACAGGCCGTTATCGACGGTCGAATCCTCGCGGACGCGGCTGACGAAGGTGGCATATTCGCCGACGCATTCGACCGGGGTGACGTAGCCGCCATCCTCATGCTTATCGACCAGCATCACGCCAGGGGCCTCGCGCAGGATCGACTTGGCCTTGGCCGCGGAAATCTCGTCCTCGAACTCGATGTTGATCGCTTCGGAATGGCCGACGAACACCGGCACGCGGACGCAGGTCGCGGTGACCTTGATCTTGGGATCGAGGATCTTCTTGGTCTCGACCACCATCTTCCACTCTTCCTTGGTCGACCCGTCCTCGAGGAACTTGTCGATATGGGGGATGACGTTGAAGGCGATCTGCTTGGTGAACTTCTTCGCCTCGGCCTGGTCGCCGACGAAGATGTTGCGCGATTGCTCGAACAATTCGTCCATCCCGGCCTTGCCCGCGCCCGACACCGATTGATAGGTCGCGACGACGACGCGCCTGATCGTCGCGGCATCGTGCAGCGGCTTCAGCGCGACGACCATCTGCGCGGTCGAGCAGTTCGGGTTGGCGATGATGTTCTTGCGCGTATAGCCGTTGATCGCGTCGGGGTTCACCTCGGGCACGATCAGCGGCACGTCGGGGTCCATCCGATAGAGCGACGAATTGTCGATCACGGTGCAGCCGGCCGCGGCGAAGCGCGGCGCGTGGATCGCGGTCGCCTCGCTGCCGATCGCGAACAGCGCCATATCCCAGCCGCTCGGGTCGAAATGCTCGATATTCTGAATCTTGAGGGTTTTGCCGGTTTCGCCGAAGTCGATAATGTCGCCGGTCGAGCGCGCCGACGCCAGAACGGCGATCTCGTCGGCGGGAAACTCCCGCTCGGCCAGGATGTTCAACATTTCGCGTCCGACATTGCCGGTCGCGCCAGCGACGACCACACGGTAACCCATCACTTCGATCCCAATTTGCGTAACCACCCTTGCGGCGGCGCTTGCTCTTTAGGCCCCACAGGTAAGAATGGAAGCGCGCAATTTCTTGTCGCCCCAGCAAGGTCAGATTGATGCAGAATTTCCCGATCGATGCCGTCCGGTCGCATTTTCCCGCTCTGTCGCGGCAGGCCGACGGTCAGCCAGCAGCATATTTCGACGCTCCCGGCGGCACGCAAGCCTGTGATGCCGCGATCCGGGCGATGGCCGCGCATCTGACCGATGGCACCGCCAATTCGGGCGGCCTGTTCGCCACCTCGATCGAAACCGATCGCCTGTCGGACGATGCTCATGCGGCGATGGCGGATCTCCTGGGCGCGCACCCCGAGGACATCGCGTTCGGCCCCAATATGACGTCCCTCACCTTTGCCGTGTCGCGCGCGCTTGCTCGCGATTGGCATGAAGGCGACGAACTGATCGTCACGCGGCTCGACCACGACGCCAATGTCGCGCCGTGGCTGCAGGTCGCCGAAGATCGCGGGATGACGGTGCGCTGGCTCGATTTCGATCCGGCGACCGGCCGCTGGACGCTCGACGATCTCGCCGCATTGCTGGGACCGAAGACGCGGCTGGTGGCGCTCGGCGTCGCCAGCAACGCGCTCGGCACAGTCAATCCGATTGCCGAGGCGGTGAGGCTGGTTCGCGAGCGAAGCGACGCTTTTGCCTATGTCGACGCGGTGCAGTCTGTCCCGCATCTGGTCACCGACGTGACCGCGATGGGCGCCGATTTCGTGGCCTGTTCGCCGTACAAATTCTTCGGACCGCACCAGGGCGTGCTGTGGATGAACCCGCGCCTCGACGATCGCGTCCGTGCCTATAAGGTCCGGCCAGCCGGTAATGAGGGCGCGCATCGCTTCGAGACCGGGACGCCGTCGTTCGAGGGCCAGGCCGGCGTAATGGGCACGATCTCCTATCTCGAATGGCTGGGCGAACGCGCCGATCCCAGCGCGAACAGCCGGCGCTCGCGGCTGGTCGCTGCGATGACCGCCGCCACCGCGTATGAAAGCGACTTGGGCAACCATCTGCTCGCCGGGCTCGCCGCGGTCCCCGGCCTCAAGCTCTGGGGTCCGCCGACGATGGCGGGGCGCGTGCCGACCTTCTCCTTCACCCTTTCCGGCCATGCGGCGCCGGAGATCGCGCAACATCTGGCGAAACGCGGCATCTTCGCCTGGGCCGGGCATTTCTACGCGGTCGAGGTCCTCGCCCGGCTCGGCCTGGCCGACAATGGCGGCCTCCTCCGCGTCGGCCTGTGCCATTACAATACCGCCGAGGAGGTCGATCGGCTGATCGCCGCGCTGATGGAAATCTAGCACTCCCGATGTCGGGTAAATTTACAGGTAACCATCTTCGTTAATCCGAAACGACGCATTTCCGCCATTGGCACGGGTTATGCGTAAATACGCATATGTTCGCGAAGATCGCCCGCCTGTTCGTCATCAAGACCAAGTTCGAGGCCTTCATGGTGATCTATGGCCTTGGCCTCGGCGCGGTCGAGCGGGGCGTTCATTACCTCCAGCAATATCCCGGTTTCGGCGGCTGGATGCTGTTCTCGGTCTGCCCGATCGCGGTGTTCATGGCCGGCGCGCGGATATTGGATTCGGTCGAGCGGAATTGAAGCCGGCGGTTCGCCATCGGCTCAAATCTCTGTGATCAGGCTTATTTGCCCGGTGGATGCCGGGACGAGCCCGGCATGACGGCGGAATAATCTACCACCAAGCCTCGGGCCGTGCCCTGAACCCGGCGCGCTCCTCGATCGCCAGGCACGCGTCGAGCACGCCTTGCTCGTCGAGCGCTTTGCCGATCACCTGGAGACCGAGCGGCAGCCCGGCCTTGTCGAGGCCGCCCGGCACCGACATGGCCGGCAGGCCGGCGAGGCTCGACGGCACGGTGAAGACGTCGTTCAAATACATCGCGATCGGATCGGCCGACTTCTCACCCAAGGCGAATGCCGCCGACGGCGCGGTCGGGGTGAGCAACAGGTCGCACGTCTCCCAGGCCCGGTCGAAATCTCGCGCGATCAGCGTGCGGACCTTTTGCGCCTGCGTATAATAAGCGTCGTAAAAGCCCGCCGACAGCACATAGGTGCCGATCAGGATGCGGCGCTTGACCTCGGCCCCGAAGCCTGCGGCCCGGGTCGCGGCGTACATTTCCTGGAGGTTCGCCCCATCAGGCAAGTCGCGCAGTCCGTAGCGCACGCCGTCATAGCGAGCGAGGTTGGACGACGCCTCGGCCGGAGCGATGATGTAATATGCCGGCAGCGCATATTTGGTGTGCGGCAGCGACACCTCGACCACCTCGGCGCCGGCATCCTTCACCCAGTCGATGCCCTGCTGCCACAAAGCTTCGATCTCGGCCGGCATGCCGTCGACCCGATATTCCTTGGGAATGCCGATCCGCTTGCCGGCCAGGCTGGCGTTGAGGCCGGCTTCCCATTTGGGCACGTCGAGCTGGAGGCTGGTCGAATCCTTGGCGTCGAACCCGCTCATAGCCTCGAGCATGATCGCGCAGTCGCGCACGTCGCGCGCCATCGGCCCGGCCTGGTCGAGGCTCGAGGCGAAGGCGATGATGCCCCAGCGCGAGCAGCGGCCATAGGTCGGCTTGATCCCGGAAATGCCGGTGAACGCCGCCGGCTGGCGGATCGATCCGCCGGTGTCGGTACCGGTCGCGGCCGGGCACAGCCGCGCGGCGATCGACGCCGAACTGCCGCCCGACGATCCGCCCGGTGCGAGCGGGGCGTTGCCGCCATCGGCACGACGCCACGGCGAGATGACGTTGCCGAAATAGCTGGTCTCGTTCGACGAGCCCATCGCGAACTGGTCCATGTTGAGCTTGCCCAACATGCCCGCGCCCGCATCCCAGAGCTTCTGGGACACGGTCGATTCGTATTCGGGCTTGAACCCTTCGAGGATATGGCTCGCCGCCGCCGACTGCACACCCTTGGTGCAGAACAGGTCCTTCATGCCGATCGGGACGCCGGCCAGGGGCTTCAGCGTCTCGCCTGCCGCCCGCGCGGCGTCGGCTTCCTTGGCCGCGGCGACGGCGTGGTCGGGGGTTTCGACCAGGAAGGCATTGAGCTGCTTCGCCTTGCTGACGGCGACGATGAACGAATCCGCCACTTCGCGCGCCGAAAAGGTGCCAGCCCGGATGCCGTCGCGAAGCTCGCGGACGCCGAGATCGGTAAGGTCGGTCACAGGCTTGCTCCAGCGAAAGAAGGCGCGCAGGGCGCTACGCGATCCGCTGGCTGGCGGCATGAGATCCCCGCCTTCGCGGGGATGATCGAATGATGACGTCCCGTCATCATTCGATCACCTTGGGCACGGTGAAGAAGCCGTGTTCGGCCTGGGGAGCATTGGCCAGCACCGCGTCGCGCTTGCCGCCATCGGTGACGACATCGTCGCGCAGGCGCAGCGTGTTGGCGATGACCGCGGTCATCGGCTCGACCGACGACGTGTCGACCTCGCCCAATTGCTCGATCCAGCCCAGGATGTTGTCGAGTTCGGGCGCGATCTTCGCGACCTCCTCGTCGGTGATCGCGATGCGGGCCAGGCTCGCGATCTTCTTCACGGTTGCAGCGTCTACGGACATGGCCGCGCGGCTAGCAGAGCGGCTGCCCCGATTGCAACCGCCGCGACGATGAGGCACGGGACCCCGACTGCAATCGGAGCGCGTTCTTGGCCCGCAAATTCCTGTACCTGATGATCATCCTGATCCTGCTCGTCGTGGCAGGCGCGTTCGTCTATCACTTCTACGCCAAGGACCTGATGAAGGCGGCGCTGGTTCCCAGCGCACGGTTCGAAGGCGGACCGCTGCCCCCCGAACATGCCTATGAAAAAACCTACATGTGGTTGGCGCGGCCCGACATTCCGAACAATCCGGCGCTATGGACACCGGAAAATTTCAAGCCGGGCAAGAAACCGCCGGTCGCGGTCTTCTTCATCCATCCAACCTCGTATATCGACCGCGCGCATTGGAACGCGCCGCTCGACGACGCCCAGGCCAACAATACGGCGGCGGTCTTCCTGCGCGGCCAGGCCTCGGCATTCAACGAGATCGGCGAAATCTGGGCGCCGCGTTATCGTCAGGCGACGTTCGGTGCTTTCCTGACCAGCCAGGCGGAAGCACAGAAGGCGCTCGATTTCGCCTATCGCGACATACTCGCCGCGTTCGACGAATTCCTCAAGGAGGTCGGCCCGGATCGTCCGATCATCCTGGCCGGGCACAGCCAGGGCGCACTTCACCTCGAACGCCTGTTGCGCGAGCGCGTCGCGGGTCGGCCGCTCGCGCAGCGAATCGTCGCGGCATACGTCGTCGGCTGGCCGATCTCGAAGGCCCACGACCTTCCCGCGCTCGGCTTGCCCGAATGCGCGACGGCCGAACAGGCCGGGTGCATCCTGTCGTGGCAGAGCTTCGCCCAGCCGGCCGACCCGTCGATGATCACCGACGTCTACGACGCGACCACCGGGTTCGACGGCAAGCCGCGCAAGGGCACCGATATGGTCTGCACCAATCCGATCACCGGCACCCCCGACGCGGCGGCGCAAGCGAAGGACAATCTGGGGACGCTGATCCCGTCCAAGGATTTGGGCAGTGCAACCCTGGGCGTGCCGGGCGTCCCCGCCAAATGTTTCGGGCGCGGCTTCCTGTCGATCGGCGAGCCGGTCAATCTCGGCGGCTATGTCCTGCCCGGCAACAATTACCACGTGTTCGATTATTCGATGTTCTGGGTGAACGTTCGGAATGACGCCGCACGGCGGTTTACGACCTTTACCGATGGCAAGGCTGCGACGGCCTCCACCCCTGCCCCGCCCGCGAAGAACCGATGATTACCGAGGATCGAGTCGCGTACCGTGCCGCTTTGCCGGATGGCGGGCGCCTGCTCGGGCTCGACGTCGGGACGAAGACGATCGGCACCGCCTTGTGCGATGCGGGCTGGAGCTTCGCCAGTCCGGCCGACCTGATCCGCCGCACCAAGTTCACCGCGGACAAGGCGCTGCTCACCACGCTGGCAGCGGCGCAATCGGTCAAGGGCATCGTCGTCGGGCTGCCGCTCAACCTCGACGGCACCGATTCGCCGCGCACCCAATCGACCAGGGCCTTTGCGCGCAATATCGCCGATCTCGGCCTGCCGATCCTGCTCTGGGACGAACGCTGGTCGACCCAGGCGGTCGAACGCCAGATGATCGCCGAGGATCTCAGCCGCGCCAAACGCGCCGAACGCGTCGACAAGCTGGCAGCGAGCTACATCCTTCAAGGCGCGATCGACGGACTCGTTGCCGTTCAGCCCTGATCCGCCTGCCCAGCCTCGTCTTTGTCGATGTGCAGCCCCTGCACCGGCGCGCCGAGCACGCGGTGGCGCTCCTCCGCCGCCCGGCGCAGCGCCTCGCGCGGCAAGCGGAAATAGGCGAGCGGGGTCATTCCCATGCATGCCTTGAAGTCGCGATTGAAATGCGCCTGATCGTAATAGCCCGGATCGATCAGGTCGCCGAGCGGCTGGTCGAGCTGGTCGCGCACCTTGGCCAGCGTCCGCAGGAAGCGCTGGCGGCGCAGCAATCGCACCGGCGGAAAGCCGAACACCGCCGTACAGACGCGGTGCAACGTGCGCTGTTCGATCCCGAGTTGCTCGGCGAGCGCCCCAACCTGGTCGACCGTGCCCGACAACAGCGCTTGCTGCACCTGAACCGCCAGCGCGCGATAGGCACTTTGCGATTCCGGCTGCGCACCGAGGATCGAATCGAGGAGCGCGATGCGCTCGGCATCGGTGCGGACTTCGAGCAATCGCGCATGAATGGCCGAGCCCGACGACCCCAATTGGCGGTCGAGCGGGACGACGAGATTGGCGAAGTCCGACGCGTCCTCGCCGATCAGCGTCAACCAGCCGAGCGGCGTCAGGCCGATGCCGAGCACCAGTCCGCCATCGGTCGCGAACCGTCGCGCGCGGTCGGTCGGCCCGAACAATACCGCCCTGGGCGGCTCGATCGCTTCTCGACCCCCGTCGCCTTCAAATCGCCACACGCCGTTGAGCGCGAATCGAATATTCGCCCATTCCGGGTGGGTGAAATCGACCAGCGGTCCGAGCGATTCGAGGAAATAATAAGAGGTGACGAACGGACGCAGCCGTTCGGCGGGCAGGTAGAAGCGGATTTCCGGCGTGCCGGGCCGCGTGCTGGTCGCTGACGGACCGGTCATATTTCCCCTTTGAGTCCATTCTGTCCAAAAGCCGCCGTCAGCGAAAGCCCCATAATGGATCGAAGCAGATCAACCTTGGCTGCGCGCTTGCGCCCATGCCCCAGCGGGTCTAGGCGACGGCTTTAATGCAACCTTCCGATCATCGTCCCGCGGCCCTTATCGAGGGTGGCGCTGTCTTTCCGCACGGGCATCTGACCGGCATCTCCGGCCTCCAGCCCCATGAGATCGCCTTCCTGCTCGACGAAGCGGAGCAATGGGTCGAGGCGAACCGCAATCGCGCCAAGCCCGACAAGCGCCTCGCCGGCCTCACCCTGATCAATGCCTTTTTCGAGAATTCGACGCGAACATTGCTGTCGTTCGAGATAGCGGGAAAGCGGCTGGGCGCCGATGTCGTCAACATGGCCGTCGCGCAATCGAGCGTGAAGAAAGGCGAGACGCTGATCGACACCGCGATGACGCTGAACGCGATGCGCGCCGACGTCATCGTCATCCGCCATTCGAGCTCGGGCGCGGTCCGGTTGATCGCCGGCAAGGTCGATTGTCCCGTGCTCAACGCCGGCGACGGCAGCCACGAGCACCCGACCCAGGCCCTACTCGACGCACTGACGATCCGTCGCCGGCGCGGCAGCATCGCCGGACAGCGCGTGGTGATCTGCGGCGATATCCTGCACAGCCGGGTCGCGCGGTCGAACATCCTGGCGCTGACCGCGCTCGCCGCCGAAGTGCGCGTCGTGGCGCCCGCCACGTTGATGCCGGCGGCGATCGAACGGATGGGCGTGACGCCTTATGCCGATTTCGACGCCGCGCTGGACGGGGCAGACGTGGTAATGATGCTGCGCCTGCAGAACGAGCGAATGGCTGGCGCGTTCATTCCCTCCACTCGCGAGTTCCACTTGCGCTACGGCCTGACGCTCGACCGGCTGGCGCTGGCCAAGCCTGACGCGCTGGTGATGCATCCCGGACCGATGAACCGCGGCGTCGAGATCGATTCGAACGTCGCCGATCATATCGAGCGCTCGGCGATCACCGAGCAGGTCGAGATGGGCGTCGCGGTACGCATGGCGTGCCTGGACGTGCTGACCAGACGGGCGCGCAAGGTGGAGGGCTGGGCATGACCGCTTTGCGCTTCGTCAACGCCCGGATCGTGCGTCCTGACGGGGTCGCTGAAGGCGAATTGCACGTCGTCGGCGACCGCATCGTCGACACTGCCCCCGACGCGGAGACCATTGATTGCCACGGCAAGGTGCTTGCGCCGGGGATCGTCGATCTCGGCGTGTTCGCGATCGACCGCGAGGCGTTTCGTGCCGGCGGGATCGTCCGCGTCGGGCTGATGCCCGATCAGTCGCCGGTGCTCGACGGCCCCGGCATCGTCCAGCGCTCGTCGCTGGTCGGCAAGCCTCTGCTGTGGATCCACCCGATCGCTGCGGCGACCAAAGGCCTGCAAGGCGCAGATCTAGCGGAAATGGCGATCATGAAGGGCGCTGGCGCGAAGGCGGTCGGCACCGGGCGGCACTGGATCGCCGATTCGGGTGTGATGCGCAAAGTGCTCGCATATGCGCGCGATCTCGACCTCACCGTCATCGCGCATGCCGAGGATAGCGGGTTGACCGGCAATGCGGTCGCGACCGAAAGCGAGACCGCGACACGGCTGGGCCTGCCCGCCGCACCGGCCGTGGCAGAGGCGCTGGCGATCGCGCGGGACATCGCGCTGGCCGAGGATAGCGGTGCGCGGCTGCATTTCCGTCAGGTGACGACCGCCGCGGGATTCGATCTCGTGCGCGCGGCCAAGCGTCGCGGCGTGCAAGTGACGTGCGGGATCACGCCTGCTCATTTGCTGCTGTCCGACAATGCGATGAGCGACTTCCGCACCTTTGCGCATCTGTCCCCTCCCCTGCGATCGGAAGAGGATCGCAAAGCGGCGCTAGCCGCGGTCGCAGACGGCACGATTGACGTGCTGTGTTCGGGCCACGATCCGCGCGGCCCCGAGGAAAAGCGGCTACCGTTCGCCGATGCGTCTCCCGGAGCGTCGGGCGCGGAGACGTTGCTCGCGCTCGGCCTGGGATTCGGCCTGCCGATCGAGCGGCTGTTCGAGATGCTCGCGGTCAATCCGGCCAGGGTGCTGGGCGTCGATACAGGCAGGCTGATGCCTGGCCAACCTGCCGACCTGATGCTGCTCGATCCGCAGGCGTCCTGGCAGATTCGCGGCGAGACGATGAAAGCAAGGGCCGGCAACACGCCGTTCGACGGGCTGCCGACCCAGGGTAAAGTGCTCCGCCTGTGGAAGGGCGGGAAAGAGATTCTGGCTTAGCAAAGAAAAGCCCTCTCCCGCTTGCGGGTGCACCGGGTCGGTCATGCCCCCGGCATGACCTGAACAGCGCGGGGCGCTGTTCACCCGGTGCAGGTTGGGTGAGGGTCTTCTTTCTTCTTCCAAGCGGCCGAAGCCAAAAGAAGTAAGAAGACCCTCACCTTCCCACCGCCTCCGGCGGCGGGCCCCTCCCTCTCCCGCTTGCGGGAGAGGTGTTTGCTTACTTCTTCCAGCTCACCGCCTGATCGCCGGCATTCTGGCGGACGAAGCAGGTGCCGCCCTTGGCACGATAGCTGGCGCAAAGCTGCACCGCGCCGGCGCGGTCGAACCCACCGACCGACAGGCGGTAGAAGCTCTTGCCTTTGACTGTCACCGACATGCCCGTGGGAGCATGGTCGGCAAAGCCCGAATAAGCGCGTGAGGCCCGGGCCCATCCATCGCGGGCGACGCCTGCGCTGTCATAGGCACCGAGCTGGACATAGAAATTGCCCTTGCTCACGCTGACCTTGGCGGCGCCCGGGGTGGTAGGAGCAACCATGGGTTTCACAAATGCTGCGGCCTTGATGGCCGATTTCGGCGCCTTGATCAGCGGCGCCTTGCTGCCGACCGCCGGTTGCAGCGGCAGCGGCTGAACGACTTCGGCACGCGGCCCGAACACCACCGTGGTAACGGCCGGCGTGGGCGCGATTGCGGCGACGGCGGCGGGTGCGGTCGTACCGGCATCGACCGGCGCTGAAGCGGACGCGACCTCGGCAGTCGCCTTGGGCATATAAGCATCGACCGGCGCAGGCGCGCTGGCGACGACCGGGGTGCTGGCATTGAGCGCCAGCGCGACCGGCTGGCCGGGATCGGCAGCGGGCGTGACGCCGAGCAAGGACGCGACCTGGTCGTAACGCGATGCGGGACGCGCAAAGGCGGCCCATTCGGTGATGCGCTTGTCGGCATCGGTCGGCGACAGGTCCATGCCCGCAACCATGCGGGCGTCCTGCCAACGGCCGGCGAGCGCCAGGCTGAGCGCCAGATTCTGGCGCAGCTTGGCGTCGGCGCCCGGCTGTTTCGCGACCGGCAGCAAGAGGTTGACCGCGCTGATCGGATCCCCCGCGAGTGCCATGGCGAGACCGCGGTCACTGACCGGAATCGATCCCGAATTGCTGTCGAGCGTCTGACGCGCGCCGGTCCAGTCGCCCTCGGCAATCTGGGCAAGCGCCATGTTGAGCGCGACCTTGCCGTCTCCCGGCGACAGCGTCAGCGCGTCGTTGAACGTGGTGCGCGCCGACGCGAAGCGGCCGGCGAGCAGATAGGCCTGGCCGAGTACGGCACGATAGTCCGCGACTTGCGGCCGGAGCTCAACCGCGGCTTCGGCCCAGCGCACGGCGTCGTTGCCCTGGCGCTCCGCAAGCGCCTTGCGCGCCTTGGCGATATCCGTCGCCGCGGCATTGTCATCGACCGCGCTCGACTTCGAGCCGGCGAGCGCGGCGCCCTGATAGATGCCGCCCAAAGCGGCGCAAAGCGCGACCGCCGAGAGGCCCATCGTCAATCGCTTCGACTTCATCGCAACGTCCCCCAATTCATCCCTTGGCCCGCGACGGGAGCTGGCGCGCCAGTTCGTCGACTTCGGGCAGCGATTCCAAAAAGGCGTCGAGCGCCCCGGTAACAATCTGTTGGGCCGAACGGCCGCTGACCGCACTGGCGAGGCGCAGCCGCAAATGGCGCTCCTCGTCGAGGCGCAAGGTGAACGCGGCCTTGTGCTTGTGCTGCGTGGCGCGGGCGATCCGGCTTGCCGCCGCGACCGACACCGGACGCGGCTCGAACGTCTCGAGTACGGGGATCGGCGCGGTAACCAGTGTCTCGACGGGCGCTTCGACCGAAACCTCAGTCTCCTCGTCGGTCACTTCCTCGACTACCGGCTCGAATTCCTGCTTCAGCGCATGGCGCTGCGCCAGCACCGGCGGGACGCCCTCGGGCGGCGGCTGGATCTGGTCATCCTCGTGCAACGGATGCACGTCGGCCATCGGCTCGGGAATATGACCCATGTCGTTCCAGCCGAGATCCTCGATCCCGGCCAGCGAGGCATAGCCGCCGGTGAAACCTTGCGGACGCATCGCCGGACGCGCCTGGCCCTTGCGGGCAAGCAGGCCGGAAGACAGAGAGGCAAAAGGCTTGGGTTCGCTCATCATCGCGCTACCCTCAGCTCATCACTCGGCGGCCGAAGCCACCACCACCGGCCTGCGGACGCGCGCCGAAACCGGGATGCTGCATCGCGGTCGGCGCGGCAAATACCGTGCGACGGAAATTCTTTTCGAGACGGTCGGAGATATAGGCCCAGAGCTCGGTGATTTCGGCGGCCGAGCGGCCCTTGGGATCGACTTCCATCACCGTGCGGCCATCGATCATCGAGGCGGCGAAATCGGTGCGATGATGGATCGTGATCGGCGCGACCGTACCGTGCTGCGACAATGCGACCGCAGCTTCCGAGGTGATCTTGGCCTTGGGCGTCGCGCCGTTGACGACGAAGATCAGCGGCTTGCCCGCGCGCTCGCACAGATCGACCGTGGCGCCGACGGCGCGCAAGTCATGCGGCGACGGGCGCGTCGGAATGACGATCAGCTCGGCCACCTGGATGACGCTCTGAATCGCCATGGTGATGGCAGGCGGCGTATCGATCACCGCCATCTTGAAGCCCTGCTGGCGCAGCACTTCGAGATCGGCGGCGAGCCGCGCAACGGTGGTCTGGGCAAAGGCGGGAAATTCCGTTTCCCGCTCGTTCCACCAATCCGACAGCGATCCCTGGGGGTCGATGTCGATCAGCACGACAGGGCCGGCTCCGGCGAGCTGTGCCTGCACCGCAAGGTGCCCAGACAGCGTCGTCTTGCCCGATCCGCCCTTCTGCTATGCCATCGCGAGAACGCGCATTGATCCTGTTACTCCCCGCTATTCGGGAAGCGAGGTGCCATGGGGCGACCTAAGAACAGGTTAACGGCGCGATATTCAGTTGGGAGGCGAAACGATCGCGGAGTCTGTTTGAAAACGCGCTGAGGGCGCGTTTCACGGCACTAGCCCGCTCTTTCGCGAGTTTTCAAACAGACTCATGACTAACCTTTTCTTTGCCATTCGATCGTTACAGCGCGATATTATCCCTGAAGTGTATTGGGCGGGACACGAGTAATATGCGAACGCTGATCGGCGCTGCGGCGCTTTCTCTGGTTGCCATCGCGGCGACCGTCGCCATCGGCGCGCCGGCCATGGCCGACACCAAGGCTGGGGTCGATGCCTGGAACCGCGGGGACTATAGGGCCGCGGTCGACGAATGGCGCAAGGCTGCGATCGCCGGCGACGCCGACGCACAGTTCAATCTCGGTCAGGCCTATAAGCTCGGGCGCGGCGTGCCGGTCGATCTGCAGATGGCCGAAAGCTGGTATCGCAAGGCGGCGCTGCAGGGCCATGCCCAGGCCGAGGACAATTATGGGCTCGCGCTGTTCCAGGACGGCAAGCGCGCCGACGCGGTGCCCTGGCTCGAGAAATCGGTCGGCCGCGGCGAGCCGCGGGCCGAACTGGTACTCGGCACGATGCTGTTCAACGGCGACGGGATCGAGCGCGACTGGGTACGCGCTTATGCGCTGATGACGCGCTCGTCCGGCGCCGGCCTGCCGCAGGGATCGCAGACGCTCGCCGAAATGGACAAATATATTCCCGCCGATCAGCGCCAGCGCGGGATCGAACTCGCGCGCAAGATGGACACGCAGGTCGCGAGCAACGGCAATTATGGGTCAGAGATTACCGGCGGTGGCCCGATAGGCTCCGGCATCGCGTCGACCGACGTGCCGCCGTCTTCGGCGCCAGGGCCGGTTTATGGACTGCCCGGCACCAGCTATTCAGCACCCGGCAAGGCACCCAGGCCGGGCAAGAACAAGCCGCCGGTCCTCACGGCCAATCCGCCGCAGAGCTACACTTCGCCGCCGCCTCCCACCTATGCAAATCCGCCTGCCCCGCGCCCGAAGCCGGCGCCCGTCCGGCCCGCGCCGGAACCCGCACCCGTCGCGGTCGCGAGCGGTGGCGGCTGGCGCGTCCAGTTCGGCGCGTTCCGCGACGAGGGCAATGCCAGGGCCTTGTGGGCACGGCTCAAGGGTCAGGTCGGCGGCCTTGCCGGCATGCAGCCTTATCTGCGTCGCGTCGGGCCGATCACCAAGCTCCAGGCCGGACCGATCCGCTCGCAGGCCGATGCCGTGCGGCTGTGCGGCGCGGTCAAGCGCGCCGGGTCGGAATGTGTGCCGGTCAACCCGTAACGTCGGGCCGCAATCGCCTCAGGCGAGCGGGCCGGTATAGTCCGGCCCATACACCGCCTGGCGGATGTCGTGGTGCAATGTCCCGTCGAACGGGATGAGCTGGACGAAGAATACCGCGGCGAGATCGTTGACGGGATCGACCCAGAACAAGGTCGTTTCCGCGCCGTCCCAGAAGAATTCGCCGACAGCCCCGCGATTCTCCTGCGCGTCCTTGGGCGGCGCGACGCGCACAGCGAAGTCGATTCCAAACCCGACCGACCCTTTGCCGGGTAGCCAGGAGCGCTCGGTGATGCGCGGGTCGAGCTGGTCGGTCGACATCACCCGGATTGTGTCTGGCGATAGGATCCGCGTCCCCTCGAGCGTTCCGCGCCCGAGTAGCATCCGCGCGAACCGCATATAATCGTCGAGCGTCGAGGCGAGCCCGGCGCCGCCCATCGTCAGCTTGCGGGGGGCGAAATTGAGCGCCCGCGTCTTGTCGTCGGGAACGCGATCGAGCTTGCCACCCGCAGCCGGCGTATAGGTGGCGGCGAAGCGCGCGAGGCGTTCCTGCGGCTGGGTCCAAGCGGTGTCCTTCATGCCCAGGGGCTCGAGGATCGTGCGGCGAACATGAGGCTCGAACTTCTCGCCGGTCAGATGCTCGACCAGCAAGGCCTGGACATCGACCCCGGTGCTGTAGCTCCACTCGGCGCCCGGATCGAACAGCAACGGGACGCTGGCAAGCTTGTCGCCAAACTCGTCGAGGCTGTTGGTGAGCGCCAGCGGATCGACCGTGTGGAAGATCTTGTCGGCGGCGGTATCGCGCATTCCATACGAGAAGCCTGCGGTGTGGCGCGTGATGTCGCGGATCACGATTGGCCGCGCCGGATCGCGCAACAGAGGCTTGCCGTCGGCCCCGGTTCCACCCGCCAGCACCTTCACCTTGCCGAACGCCGGCAGGTAATTCGCCAACGGATCGTCGAGCCCGAATTTGCCTTGTTCCCAGAGCTGCATCAGCGCGACGCCGGTCACCGGCTTGGTCATCGAGAAGATCTGTACCAGCGTATCGCGCGCCATTGGCCGCCTGGCCTCGCGATCGGCAAATCCCGCCGCGCCGAAATAGCGCTCGGCCTCGCGCTGCCAGACCAGGCAAGAGGCTCCGGCAACGCGATTGGCCGAGACCATCTGCTCGAGCGTGGCGTCGATACGGTTGCGATCGATCGCGAAACCGGCGGTAACGGGAGAAAGACGGCGCTCTGCAGCGAATGCCGGCAAGGCCAGCCCCGACGCCATCACCGCAAGTGCACTCCGTCGGTCCATCGCCCTCTCCTTTAATTGTGAGCGCTACCTATCCACTAATCCAGTCCTTGCGTGCAACACCCTGGGTGAACAAAAGCGTCGTCAGGTCGCCATGGTCGATCCGCGCACCGGCGGCTGCGGCGACGACCGGTTTGGCGTGATAGGCCACGCCCAGCCCCGCCTGGGTGATCATCGCCAGATCGTTGGCGCCGTCGCCGACCGCGAGGGTTTCGGCGCGCGACAAGCCGAGGTCGAGCACCGCCTCGGACAAAGTGGCCAGCTTGGTCGAGGCGTCGACGATCGGCTTGGTCACGGTGCCGGCGAGCTTGCCGTCGGCGATTTCGAGCACATTGGCGATGGCGCGGGCGAAGCCGATCTCGGTGGCCACCGGTTCAGCGAAACGCGTGAAGCCGCCCGACACCAGAATCGCGGTCGCTCCCCAGCCGCGCATCGTGCGGACCAGCTCGCGCGCGCCGGGCATGATCTTGACGCGTTCTGCGAGGCAGCGCGCGATCACGCCTTCGTCGAGCCCTTTGAGCAGCGCGACGCGTGCATCGAGCGCTTCGCCGAAATCGAGTTCGCCGCGCATCGCCGCCTCGGTCACGGCGGCGATCTGCGCCTTGATCCCGGCGTAATCGGCAAGCTCGTCGATACATTCGACCGTGATCATCGTCGAATCCATATCGGCGACGATCAGTTTCTTGCGGCGATGCTCCGCCGGCTGGACGACGACGTCATAGCCCTGCCCTTCCAGCGCGGACCGTGCGGCGTCGGGATCGCGACCGAATTGGAGGTCGACCGCCTCGCCTTGTTCGACCCAAACATGCGCCACCGGCAGGCACCCGGCAGCGTCGAGCCGGTCGCGCGTGGCGGTGACCTCGCCCTGGGGCAGATCGGGAGCTATCAGGGTCGCGATGAACAAGCCGGGTCTCCTTGAAGCCGCCGCCCTACCCGTTCGTGTCGCGCGAAGTCGAGACACCTTTGGTTGTCGGCAAGCGCTTCTCCACTTCGCTCGAAACGCACGGAGATGAGCAAGACCGAGCTGCCGAAGGTGGCGATCGTCGCAGGCCCGACCGCGAGCGGGAAGTCTGCGCTCGCGCTGCAATTGGCCGAACGATTCGGCGGCACGATCATCAACGCCGACAGCGCGCAGGTCTATCGCGACCTGCGTATCGTCACGGCACGCCCCACGCCTGAGGAAGAAGCGCGCGCGCCGCATCGCCTGTTCGGCCATGTCGACGCCGCCGATACCGGCTATTCCGCCGCGCGCTGGGCGGCCGAAGCGCGGGTCGAGATCGATCGCGCGGAGGCGGCCGGCAGCGTGCCGATTCTTGTCGGCGGTACCGGACTCTATCTCCGCACGCTGATCGACGGGATCGCGCCGGTGCCGGAGATCGACCCCGCGATCCGCGCCGAGGTTCGGGCGATGAACCTCTCCGATGCTTATGCGGCACTTACCGTTGTCGACCGGGCGGAAGCGGCAAGGCTCAACCCGGCCGACACCACGCGCGTCTGCCGCGCGCTGGAAGTCGTCCGCTCGACCGGGCGTCCGATCGCCGACTGGCGGCACGAGCGCGTCGGCGGGATCGGCGAGCGTATCGACCAGATCGCCACGATCCTGCTGCCGCCGCGCGGCTGGCTGAACGAGCGGATCGATCGCCGCTTCGCCGCGATGGTCGATGCCGGCGCGATGGCGGAAGTTGCGGCGCTGATCGTGCGCGAGGACGTGCCGCTCGACGCCCCCATTCGCCGCGCGATCGGCATGCCCGAACTCGCCGCCGCCGCGCTGAGCGAGATCAGCCTGGACGACGCGATCGCACGCGCCAGTCTTGCCACTCGCCAATATGCCAAACGCCAATATACTTGGTTCCGCAATCAGCCGTCAGCGGACTGGACACGCACCGAAGAGACAGATAGTTTCAAACAGATTAGTGAAATAGCAATAAGATTACAACATTGACGGTTGACGCGTAGTTTTCATGCACGTAGAGCCGCCCGTCTGCAATCATGTTGCGTATGCGAAGAAGGAGGACATTGTCGTGGCCGAAAAAAGTGGAGCCGATATCCTGGTCGAGGCGCTGTGCGATCTCGGCGTGGAAGTCGTGTTCGGCTATCCCGGCGGCGCGGTGCTCCCGATCTATGACGCGATCTTCAAGCAGAAGCGGCTGCGGCATATCCTGGTTCGCCACGAACAGGCCGCGACCCACGCTGCCGAGGGTTATGCGCGCTCGACCGGCAAGCCCGGCGTCGTGCTCGTCACCTCCGGCCCCGGCGCGACCAACGCGGTCACCGGGATCACCGACGCGTTGATGGATTCGATCCCGATGGTCGTCATCACCGGCCAGGTCGCGACGCATCTGATCGGATCGGACGCCTTTCAGGAAGCCGATACGGTCGGCATTACCCGGCACTGCACCAAGCACAATTATCTGGTGAAGGACCCGGCACGGCTGGGCGCCACGGTTCACGAGGCATTCCATATCGCCACGTCGGGCCGTCCGGGGCCCGTGGTCATCGACATTCCCAAGGACGTCCAGGTCGCCACCGCCAAATATACCCGGCCCGGACCGATCCAGCACAAGACCTATCGCCCGCAGATCAAGGCCGATCCGGCGGTGATCGAGCAGCTCGTCGACATGCTGGCCGCGGCCGAGCGACCGATCCTCTATACCGGCGGCGGCATCATCAATTCGGGACCCGCGGCGTCGCTATTGCTGCGCGAACTGGCCAAGATCACCGGCGCGCCGGTCACCTCGACCTTGATGGGCCTGGGCGCCTTCCCCGCCTCCAGTCCGCAATGGCTCGGCATGCTCGGCATGCACGGAACGTACGAAGCGAACTGGGCGATGAACCAGGCGGACCTGATCCTCGCCTTGGGCTCGCGGTTCGACGACCGCGTCACCGGCCGGCTCGATGCCTTCGCGCCCAATGCACGCAAGGTCCATGTCGATATCGACCGGTCGAGCATCAACAAGACGGTGCGCATCGACCTCGGCATCGTCGCCGATGTCGGCCATGTGCTCGAGGACATGATCCGCGTGTGGAAAGCGCGCCAGCATCCTAAGCCGGACACCCGCGAATGGTGGCGCCGGATCGAAGGCTGGCGCGCGGTCAAGAGCCTCGATTTCCCCGAGGGCAATGGCAAGGAGATCATGCCTCAGCGCGCGATCCGCGCCTTGTGGGAAGCGACCAAGGATCAGGCGCCGATCATCACCACCGAAGTCGGCCAGCACCAGATGTGGGCGGCGCAGCATTTCGATTTCGAGGCGCCGAACAAGTGGCTGACCTCGGGCGGACTTGGCACGATGGGCTATGGTCTGCCCGCCGCGATCGGCGCGCAGCTCGGCAATCCCAAGTCGCTGGTCATCGACATCGCCGGCGAAGCCTCGATCCAGATGAACATCCAGGAGCTGGCGACGGCGACGCAATATCGCCTGCCGGTCAAGATCTTCATCCTCAACAACGAATATATGGGCATGGTCCGCCAATGGCAGGAACTGACCTATGAAAGCCGCTATTCGGAGAGCTATTCGGACAGCCTGCCCGATTTCGTGAAGCTGGGCGAAGCCTATGGCTGGAAGGGCATCCTGATCGAGGAGATGTCGCAACTCGACGGCGGCATCGCCGACATGCTCGCGCATGACGGCCCGGTGATCGTCGACTGCCGCGTCGCCAAGCTGGCGAATTGCTTCCCGATGATCCCCTCGGGCGCGTCGCACGTCGAAATGATCCTGCAAACCGACAAGGTGGCGGGCACGCTCGACGACGAAGCCAAGGCGTTGGTTTGATGGAAAACGCCGCGAAAAAGCTCCCCTCCCGCTCGCGGGAGGGGCTGGGGGAGGGCCTGTCATTTCAGGACCACCGTTCGGGGACACGCCCTCCCCTAACCCCTCCCGCAGGCGGGAGGGGAATTTAAGGTCATGCACATCAAGGAAGAAAAAGCCGAGCGTCACACGCTCGCGGTGATCGTCGACAACGAGCCGGGTATCCTGGCGCGGATCGCCGGCCTGTTCACCGCGCGGGGCTATAATATCGAGAGCCTGACGGTGAGTGAGATCACCGAGGACAAGCAGGTCAGCCGGATCACCATCGTGACCTCGGCGAGCCCGCACGTGCTCGAACAGATCGTAGCCCAGCTCGACCGGCTGGTCCCGGTGCACAAGGTCCGCGACCTCACCGCCGAGGGCGACCATGTCGAGCGCGAGCTCGCGCTGGTCAAGGTGCGCGGCACCGGGGAAGCACGGATCGAGGCACTGCGGCTCGCCGAAGTGTACCGCGCGCGCGTGGTCGATGCCACGATCTCCAGCTTCGTGTTCGAGGTGACGGGCGGCACCGAGAAGATCGACAAGTTCGTGGAACTGATGAACGAAGTCGGCCTGATCGAAGTCGCGCGCACCGGCATCGTCGCCATTTCGCGGGGGAAGGACGCGGCGTAGCGATCGACAGATCGCGTCATCCCAGCGGAAGCCGGGATCTGGCGCCGCAAGGGAATCAACTCATGAGATGCCGGCGTTCGCTGGCATGACGGTTAAGTTCGAAAGGGAATCACATGCGTGTCTATTACGATCGCGACGCCGATCTGAACCTGATCACCGGCAAGAAGATCGCGATCCTCGGTTACGGATCGCAGGGCCATGCCCATGCCCAGAACCTGCGCGACAGCGGGGTCAAGGATGTGGCGATCGCGCTGCGCGAAGGCTCGGCGACCGCGAAGAAGGCGGAAGGCGCCGGGTTCAAGGTATTGTCGAACAAGGATGCGGCGCAATGGGCCGACATCCTGATGGTCCTGGCGCCCGACGAGCACCAGGCAGCGATCTGGGAAAACGACCTCAAGGGCAATATGCGTCCCGGCTCGGCGATCGCCTTCGCGCACGGCCTCAACGTCCATTTCGGACTGATCGAGCCGCCGGCGGATATCGACGTCATCATGATCGCGCCCAAGGGCCCCGGCCATACCGTGCGCAGCGAATATGTCCGCGGCGGCGGCGTTCCCTGCCTGATCGCGATCCACCAGGACGCTAGCGGCAACGCCCATGACATCGCCCTGGCTTATGCCTCTGGCGTCGGCGGTGGCCGCTCGGGCATCATCGAGACCGATTTCAAGGAAGAGTGCGAGACCGACCTGTTCGGCGAGCAGGCCGTGCTGTGCGGCGGCATCACCCACCTGATCCAGGCGGGATTCGAGACGCTGGTCGAAGCCGGCTACGCACCGGAAATGGCCTATTTCGAGTGCCTTCACGAGACCAAGCTGATCGTCGACCTGCTCTATGAAGGCGGCATCGCCAACATGCGCTACTCGATCTCCAACACCGCCGAATATGGCGACATCGTCACCGGCCCGCGGATCATCACCGACGAGACCAAGGCCGAGATGAAGCGCGTGCTCGCCGACATCCAGTCCGGCCGCTTCGTCAAGAACTTCGTCCTCGACAACCGCGCCGGCCAGCCCGAGCTCAAGGCCGCGCGCAAGGCGGCGGCAGCGCATCCGATCGAGAAGATCGGCAGCGAGCTGCGCGCGATGATGCCGTGGATCGGCGCCAACAAGCTGGTCGACAAGGAAAAGAACTGAGGCGAGAGTTGGGGAAGCCCCTCCCCTTCAGGGGAGGGGTTGGGGTGGGGCCTGTCCACCAGCGATTTGCATGAGGCACCGCCCCATCCCCAACCCCTCGATACCTTCCCGGCCTTATGGACATCCCGCCCGGTGTGAACAGGGTCCGCCCTGATCCGTGACCGACTACCGCGCCAAAACAGCCGATCCGCCCTCACCGAAACAATAGACGACGCATTGCTGTCGGCGCCTTGCTGGACGCTCCCCGATCCGCTGGTTATTCGATCGCCGATACAGGGGGCTTCATGAGCGAAGACGTGGAAGGCAAACCGGGGATCGGGCGTGTCGAGGCTTTTTCAGATGGCGTGCTGGCGATCATCGTCACCATCATGGTGCTCGAGTTGCACGCGCCCGAACTGCCAGGGCTCGACAAACTGGTGCACCTGTGGCCGGTCTTCCTCGCTTATGTGCTGAGCTTTGCCTATGTCGGCATCTATTGGGCGAACCATCACCGCTTGTTCAGTCATGCGACGCAGGTGACCAACCTGTTGATTTGGCTGAACCTCGGCCTGCTGTTCACACTGTCGCTTATCCCGTTCACCGCGGCCTATCTGGGCGAGCAGCATTTCAGCCGCGACGCGACCTTGGTTTACCTGGCATCGATGGTCTTTCCCGGCGTGTTCTACGTTCCGTTACAAGGCGAAATCCGGCGTACCGGCGTCCGCGGGGCGAAGGCCGAGACCTATCACCGCCAGACCTCGCGCAAGGGCGTAGCCGCGGTGCTGATCTATCTCGCCGGCGCCGCGCTTACTTTCGTGTCCCCGTGGCTCGGCATCGCCGCCGCGGCGCTGGTCGCGTTCCTCTGGTGCCTGCCCAAAAGTCCGTTCGACGCGCTGTTCGGCGATTAAGTTGGAACCGCGCCGGGCAATCTCCGCGGCTTTTTACTCGAAGCCCCTCTCCCGCTTGCGGGAGAGGGAGGGGCCCGCGAAGCGGGGGGGGGGGGGGAGGGGCTTTTTGCTTTTTCTGCTTCGGGGCGCGCGTGGAGGAAGAAAGAAGACCCTCACCCTTCCCCCTCCCGC